>Ga0208787_1000035_pt1 | contig 60939 bp, 66 predicted proteins | sample Wag4_2014_7_11_FD_187362 | JGI IMG/M metagenome (GOLD analysis project Ga0208787, IMG submission 187362) | Fresh water microbial communities from Ohio, USA - Utica-2 Time Series HT 2014_7_11 (SPAdes) (version 2) | ecosystem: Environmental > Aquatic > Freshwater > Water tank | place: USA: Ohio...
AATGCTACCATTTACGTAATTACCCTCGGGATCATTTCTAAGGATCATAACCTGAGCGCCAACTTTTAATTGCAAAATAGGTTCTGTGGGGAATTGTGAAGGTTGAAAATTTCCGGTGACTTTAGCCAGATAGGGTTTTGCGACACTTTGTAACAGGTTCAGCTGGGTTTGATTAATTTTATCAGCGGTGTAATTTCGCGCGCACAAAGTGATATAATGATCATCGGATGAAAATGATGGGACACATCGTTCATTTAACAAGGCAAGATCATCTTCTTCGGCTTTATTAAGTCGGACGGCTTCCAGTAATCTGATAAATAGTTTATTATCCTGCCTGTATATTTTATGTAATTCAAACATTTCAAACAGGTCAGGAGAGGTAGAAAAAAGGTTAGCTGAAAAAAAATAAGGCGAGGAGTAATTTCTGAATTTCAACCATTCCTGCGTTTCTTGAGTAACCACAGGGGGAAGTTGAAACAAATCGCCAAAGACAACCATTTGAACCCCTCCGAAGGGTTTGTTATTATTTCTTACGATGCGTAAAACATAATCTATGGCGTCTATTATATCGGCTCTTACCATAGATATTTCGTCAATGATAATAACCTCCAGTTCTTTCATTAATTTCTTGTTCTTACCCATTTTTATTTGACTCGGGTCGAAAAGACGAGGGGGAAAGTTAAAAAATGAATGAATGGTCTGTCCCTTAACATTTAAAGCCGCTACGCCAGTCGGCGCTAAAACAACCTGTTTCTTTTCTGTCGTTTTTCTAAACAACTGTAGTAAAGTAGATTTACCCGTCCCAGCTCTTCCTGTTACAAAAAGATTTTTCCGATCTTTTTCCAGCAAATTTAATACGTTATTGAAATCCTGACTTAATTCAAGTGGGGACATAATGGTTATTTCTTGGCGTTAAGGTAGCTTTTTTTATTCGTAAAAGTCAGATTTGTCAATCATTGACAACTGATAAATGAAGTTTCCAAGGGTTTTTGTTAACTCAGCAAGATATAAAGCTCCTTTTTCGGCAGTGGATTTTCTGGGGTCACCAATGCCTGTGTCAGCTGTTACCTGGCTCCATTTTCTTTCAGACCAGGCCCAACCTTGCTTAAACGCTTCAATTTTTGGTTTTTTAGCGGCACCGTCGCCAGCCAATTCCAGCGGTAATACCAGGTGAGGGAATAAATGGAGAATGATACTTGTCTCCATCTCGTCGGCATGATCTCCTCCGTTTTCAAAATAGGATGATTTATCCAGCGCTTGAAACCAATTACAGGTAACAAGTAACATATTGGGGAATTGTAATCCTATCTCTCTTAACAGCGTCTTAAAATCGTTCCCGCCATGACTATTTAAAATGAGTAATTTATGAATTCCCTGACGATCTAAAACAGTGATAATATCTCTCAAAATAGCCAGTTGAGTGGATGGATTAAGATTTATATCCAGTAAAATATCAGGTTGACCCGTATTTACTCCAAAAGGAATGGTTGGTAATACGATGGGATGCGCGCCCTGGCTCCAGGCTATTTCCGCTGATTTTTCAGCTATAAAGGTCGCTTCAAAATTATCTGTGCCATAAGGTAGATGATAATTATGCGCCTCTGTCGCTCCCCAGGGTAAAATAGCCAGTTGAAATGGTTGTGCTTTTATCTCTTTCCAATTGGTTTCCGCAAGGATATAAGGTCTTCTGTTCATGATGGTTTATTTAATTGCAATATACTATTTTAAGGTTATTTTCGTTTACATCGAAAATCAAATCGCTATGAAAATTATTTTGCTTTTGTCTGTTATTATTTTTGGAACATTGGGTTGTTTGCCTCAACCTGAACCCGAGAAGCTCCAGCAAATTGTAAATGAAATAGATACTAAAAATACTAATATGACAGATTTGGAATGGGACAAATATGAAGCTAAAATTGCCACGCTGTCAGCAGAATATGAAATAAATAAAGAAACCCTTTCTCCGGAACAAAGACAGGAATGGAATAAATTGATGGGTAAGTATAAAGCGCAGCAAATCAAAAGGGGGATGGATAAATTAAAACTGGAGGTGAAGGACCTTGGTGAGCAAGCGGAAAGTTTTATTGAAGAGCTCACTAAATAATTCATTATCCTTAAAATAAATTGGGACAAATTATGAGGCATTTTCGTTTAAAAAATGTCAAATATGCATCACAATTTGTCCCAAAATCTAAGTTTTATTATAAAAACAAGTCCTTTATTACCTATTTATTAATCGCTTTTAAATATCTGTCCTGAATATTTTTACTCATCTCCTCTGAATCACCATATTTCTGGCGAATAGCTACTAGTTCTTTCTTTAATTTTTCCACTACATCAGCATATTTAGGGTTATTATACTCATTTTTTAACTCCTGAGGATCTTTTAGTCGATCAATGAGTTCCCATTCATTCACGTCGTGATAGAAATGGATTAGTTTATAGGCTTTAGTAACGATCGCGTAATGTCTTTTTACCATGTGAACGGAAGGAAATTCGTAATAATGATAATACACTGATTCCCTTTTCCAACCGTTAATCTTACCTTCTAAAAGAGGAACCATGCTTTCACCCTGCATATCATTTGGCGCTTTTATTCCCGCTGCATCTAAAAAAGTTTGTGCAAAATCTAAATTTTGAACCATATCATCGCTAACTCTGCCTGGTTTTATATGTCCTTTCCATTGCATTAACAAGGGTGTTTTGAAGGATTCGTCATATACAAATCTTTTATCATACCAACCATGTTCACCCAGGTAAAATCCTTGATCGGAAGTGTAAACGATTAAAGTATTTTCAGTCAGATTATTAGCTTCAAGATAATCCAGCACGCGGCCTACATTTTCATCTACGGAAGCAATGGTACCTAAATAATCCTGCATATATCGTTGAAATCTCCATTGCATTAGCTCCTTTTCAGTCATGCCTGCTTTAAATTTCTTTTCAAATTGTTCATTGACTATTTGATAAACTCCATCCCAATTAGCCTTTTGTAAAGCGTTCATGCGACGATATTCCTTGGTAAAACCCTCTTTATCGCCATCAGTGGTTGACTTGATACCCAGTTTATCCATCATTTCAGGATAAATTTTCGAATCACCAGCCCAATTCATGTGAGTGAGTAAATTCATTTCTGCCGCCTTGGCTGCTGAAGTTCTACCTTCGTAATTATCAAATAGCGTAGAAGGTTCCGGGTAAACTTTACCAGCAAAGGATTTAAGGTGTCTTTCTGCTGGTAACCATTCGCGATGTGGTGCTTTGTGCAGGTACATTAAAAGAAAAGGTTTTTCTGGATTTCGTTCCTTTTCTAACCAATCGAGCGTCATATCGGTAATTATATCTGTCACATAGCCATTCACTTGAATATTACCCTCATTTTTGGTAATAAAATTGGGATTATAATAATTTCCCTGACCAGGTAAAATTTTGAACTGATCAAATCCTTTTGGATTATTTCCGAAATGTAATTTACCAAACATAGCTGTTTGATAACCCGATTCTTGAAAAAGTTGTGGGAAAGTGAGAATGGTTGTATCAAAGGGGAAATAATTATCGGTTTTACTATTTAGGTGGGAATGTTTTCCTGTTAAAATGGTAGCTCTCGATGGTGCGCAAATGGAATTAGTTACGCATGCTTGGGTGAATTTAATACCGTTTTTGGCTATTCTGTCAATATTTGGCGTCTTAATTAATTTATCACTGTATGCACTTATGGCCTGGTAAGCATGGTCATCAGACATGATAAATACAATATTGGGCCTTGTCTTTTCAGGCTTATGCTTTCCAAAAAGAAAAGCTGGCAGGGTGATCAACAAAAGGCAAAAGATATTAAAATATTTCATGTTCATATTCAAAGGTTGTTGATTTAACTTATTTTATCTAAATTACACTTTAAAATAACAAAATGGCAGAAAATTTTGGAAAAAAAAGAATCCAATTCTTTATGGATCTCTTATCAAATAATTTAGATGCAGCGCTACAAGCCTATAAAGACAATCCTACACAACCTTTCGGTTTTTATGTTCACCTCCACGATTGTCGCACCCCTTTATTTAAAATTCAGGCTTTAATAAGATTATTGGATAGAAAAAAGAAAAAAAACCTAAGGGCTATTTCTGCCATTCTTTCTATTTCAAAAACGGTTGAGGATATGATTGGGCAGTTTGATTTTGCATCATCTATCCTTAAAGGTAATGAGAAATGGCAATTTCCCGATGAGGTCAGAAACCAGATTTTAATTCAGTATGGTTTTGCTTTGGGTACTTTAGAAGAATGTCTGCTTCAACTGGGTTGGATTACCCGTGGTAAAAATGTCATTCAGTATGACGATTTTGGTTTTGAATACTTAAAAAGTGCCTTAAAAGAAATTTCTTTTCCGTCGTCTAAAAAAGAAAAAAAGCAGGTTCTTGAGATGTTTAAAAACATCTGCCTGGATATTGACGAAGATATTAGAGAAAAGAAAATAGATCTTACCCATATTGAGGACGGTATTCATGAGTTCCGCAGAGATATCAGATGGTTAAGTATTTATGCGTCCGCATTAAGAGGTAAGGTTATTCTCAGCAATAATCCTGAAACGGATCCTTTCCAGGATTATATTACTCAAAGTAATATTGATTCAAGATACAATACTTTGATTATCAATGAGGATGAAGAAAATATTCTAACCTTTCAGCAAGGTGGTTTTTACGCGCTTGGGGCATTAATATCGGATTTAGGTATAATAAAAGATAAAGGGCTTATCACGGAATATCTAATGAATTTGGGCACTTCAAATGGAATGAACCAAGAGGATATTATTTCTAAACTAGCCGATGATTATCAGGATGTAGCTACTACCATCAAGCAAGCAACAGAGAAAATAAATCAATTTGTCCTCGAAGAGGAAGGCTTTATTAAATTAGCCAACCACTTCGAGGCGCAATTACAGTAAATATTAATTATACCAGGTACAAATGGAAGGATTTATTGGATACCTTCCAAATTGACTGCCGTAAACGGCAACTCCCTGATCGGCAGCTATTTTAATTTGTATAAATCCTTTTTGAAGTGCCTTTTTCAACATACTTTTTGAAAGAGGCACTTCAATTTTTTCTCCATAAGTTCCCGCTTCTCTCAGTTTTTTGTCTTTCAATTGGTTGTGCCATGACAAAATGCCTCTATGGTCGGCAGGGTCATCTTCCAGCTTTTTTGATAAGGTTTTTACACCATCTATGTAAATTTCAATATTACTGGGGTTTTTATAATTATCAGTCATTGGATAAGCGTTCGGATTAAGGTGTGGAGAAACTCTGGCACCCAGCATATAATTTTGATCGCCCATTACTACCTTGTCTTTGTCCTTGTCTAATAGTGGTTTAGACGATAATTCAACTAAAAAGGCAGCCTTATTTACATTGTTTAATTTCAATCCTTTGATAGGAATTTGATATTCAAAAAAGCCTTTTCCAGTGCCATTTACCTTTAAGCTGTCTAACACATGCCATTTTTTAATGGACCATTCCGCGTTTAGGTAATTTGATGGTTGCACACTATGAATAATTAGTTTTTCAGGATTTATATTGGAAGGAATGATGATAGAAAAGAAATTATGGTGATGTATTTTTCCATCAACATCCTTTAAAGTCCAATGGACACGCATCATACCTCCATAGGGCATTGCTTTAATAATTTCCGGTGACAGTGAACTATTTATAAAGGGAGAATGCGCTATTTTCCTGTTCCTTTTTTCTAAAACAATTTCATGCCCGGCATTATCCATACCATAAATAATGGTTTCTAAAATTAAATGATCATCTTTTATTGATTTACCTGCCATATCGGATATAAACAGAGGAATTTTTATTGTTTCGCCTGGTTTTACGGTAGCACTAATATCATTTCCGGATGATAAATAAATGGGTGAATGAAAATCTTTATCGGTCATGCCTTTTGCCAAATCAGATAATCCACTGTATTTTGGGCTTCTATCAAATCGCCAATATCCATTCCACTCATTAATTACATCGTGGTGTTCGGTATATAACCAGCCGGCTACTTTAGGGTATTTTCTAAAGGTATTGATCATTCGGTGGTAATCCCAACTCCAATCTACATCACCTGTACTACCATCATACCCCCAAACATTGCCACATTCTGAATTAATATTAGGTTGTGAAAGCTGAGAAAATCCTTTTTCAAAATGATGTCCGCTACCAGGATAAGTTTCTTTATCAATAGATGCAAGTCTGGCTTCCCATTCCCAACCTGCCATATATTCATGCCATGAATTGATATCGGTTTCCGTATGTCCAGCACCGCAACAAATGGAATTATCCTCAACAAGACGAGTGGGATCCAATGATTTTGCTAAATAATACATGGAGGCTACCCAATTTTGCGTACTTGGCAAATAGACACTTCTTGTTTTATTGGTTTCATTTTGAAGAACTTTTGTTTGCAAACCCCAGGATTCATTGAACACTATCCAACTAAAAATAGCCGGATGATTGAAATCTCGTTGAATCATTTTTCGTAAGGTATATTCAGACTCTTTTTGCATGGCAGCATCGGGTTCTCCCCATGAATTTGGTAAATCAGCCATCACAAGCAGACCTAGTTTATCGGCCCAGTAAAGTTTCCTGGGAACATCAATCTTTATATGCGTACGAAGTCCATTAAGACCTAAATCTTTGGTCATCTGAATTTCATTTTTCATAAATTCGTCCGTTGGGAAAGTATAAAATCCGTCTGGATGATAAGACTGGTCTAAGGTTAATTGGAGATAAACAGGTTTATTGTTTAAAGAGATATAGGGGTAATTTGTTCCTGGTAAGTTAGTTACACTTATTTTTCTCATACCAAAATAGGTGTTCACCTTGTCCCCAGCGTGAGAAAGATTAACTGTATAAAGATAAGGATCTTCTAAATCCCATAATCGTGGATTAGGTATATTAATGTCAAGGGCCCCTTTTGCAAAGCCAGGTTTTACAGATAGTATGCCATTGATAACTCCATTTGGCGTTTGAATGTCAACATTGACCTTTCTTTCTGCGGTGGAAACCTCGGAAAGATCTACTTCAACTTTGACCTTATTTACATCTATATCGGGAATAAATTTAAATGCCTCTATATAATCTTTTCCACGGGCATCTAGATAAATAGTTTGCCAAATACCGCGCGCATTTCCATAGCCTTGTTTGCCATAAAGGGTAAATAAACGTCTTTTATCATCGACTCTAATCGTGATGTTATGTTCTTTTCCTGGTTTAACATATTTTGTAAGTTCAAAACTAAAGGGGGTATATCCTCCTTGATGCGTTCCAACCAGTTGATTGTCAATCCAAATACTTGATTCCCAGTCAGAGGCACCCACGGTGATAAAAATCCTCTTGTCTTTCCAATCAGGCTTTACCGTAATCTTTTTTTGGTACCAACCAATATCTGCCTTGTCAGGAACACCAGATAAGGGCGAACCCCACGGGAAAGGTACTTTTATGGTCAGGGGAAAATGGTTAGTATTTGAAAACCATTCATCTTTGATACCTGTATCGAGGGAGTCAAATCCAAATTTCCAGGAACCATTCAAATTCTCCCAATCTGTTCTCTCAAAATCGGGGCGCGGATGCTCAGGTAAAGGTATTTCCTGCGCTTTGAGTGCGCAAAAGGTAAGGTTTGTCAGGTAAAACAGACAAAGAATAAAGTTTTTCATAGGGTTAATCGTTTTAGTAAATATAATAAAGTATTTTGCTAAGGAAGAATCATTTTAAGAGGTAAATATTTATCGATGAATATTAATAAACCAGTTTTACTTATTGATGAGGGGAAATGCAGAGCAAATATTCAGCGCATGGCCTCATTATGTGTCGAAAAAAAAATGTCATTTAGACCGCATTTTAAAACTCACCAATCTTTAGCAGTTGGAAAATGGTTTAAAGAGGTGGGAGTTTCAAAAATTGCCGTTTCTTCTCTTTCTATGGCAGATTATTTTTCAACTGAATGGAATGATATTTTAGTCGCTTTTCCCACCAATGTTTTAGAGCATGATCTTATTAATAAACTTGCTCAACGCATACATTTGAATCTTCTGGTTGAGTCGTTGGAAACGATTACCATCCTTGCCGATGTAGTCAAATTCTCACTTACCATTTATGTGGAAATAGATACGGGGTATTATAGAACAGGTGTATATTTTGATGACTATAAGTCGATTGATAGCATTTTAGAGGTGATTGAAAACACTGATTGCCTGTCATTTGGAGGATTTATTACCCATAGCGGACATTCTTATGATTGTTTAGGAAAAGAGGATGTCCTAAATTTACACCATCTCAATAAAAGTCGATTTTTGCAGGTTAAAAAGAGATATATCGATGATTATCCTAATCTTATTATTTCTTATGGAGATACACCGACTACTTCCATTGCCGATGATTTTGATGGATTGGATGAATTAAGACCAGGAAATTTTGTGTGTTACGATGTTACCCAGGTGCAAATAGGTTCTTGTGATTTTAATCAAATTGCAGTGGTTCTCGCTTGTCCTGTAGTATCAATACATAAAGAAAGAGGTGAAATGATTATTTATGGAGGCTCTGTGCATTTGTCGAAAGATTCGTTGAAATGGCAAGACAAAGGGGTGATTTATGGATTACTTGCCGAAAAAACAGAAGATGGTTGGGGCAAACCTATAGAAAATGCCCATGTTTACTCATTGTCTCAAGAACATGGTAAAATTAAAATGAATGAAAGTGAATTATTAAAATATAAAGTGGGTCAAATAGTTTATATTTATCCAATTCACTCGTGTTTAGTGATTAGTTCTATGAGAGGTTTTACAAAGTTAAATGGTGAAATATTGGATGTTTATCGTGGTTTATAAAAAATTAAATGATTATGTTAACGCTACTTACTAATTTCTATGATCGTATTTTTCGTCTAAAACCAGAAAGGAGCGTTGAAAAGATAACATTATATTTTGCCATTCTTGGATTTATATTTCATTTGTTATATATTTTTTCCATAAATAATTTTGAGCAACTTAGCTATCTGTCCTCTGGAAAAACGGAGAGTTACATAGCGGCAATTTATACTCCTTTCAGTATTTTACTATTTTACGAAGTTTTCCTATTAGTCATTATTATTCCAAACTCGACGTCTGCCTTTGTTGGAAAGCAGTTTGAAATCATATCATTAATAACGTTAAGAAGTTTTTTTCACGACATTGCCGAGGTGGATCCTTTTGCTCAAATTGAATTTAACAATCCATTATTTTTAAAAATTGGGTTAGATCTTGGTGCAGCCCTAACTATGTTTGGATTAACCATTAGTTATTACTTTTTTTACCACAGTAGCACATCTACTGAGACTTCTTTTGAAAAAGAAAGATTCATTCAAGTTAAAAAAATGGTTGCCTTTACCATGATGATATTGTTACTGGGAATGAGTTTTTTTAGTATAGGTCATTGGTTTACTGATATTTACAATCTGTTAACTGCGGGGGTAAAAACGCCTCATCCCGATACCTTTTTCTACGCTGACTTTTTCAATGTCATGATATTTGCCGATGTATTTTTACTCATCTTCTCTTTGTTGTACAAGGCATCCTTTGAGCTATTATTTAGAAATGCCTGCTTTATTATCACCACCATATTGCTAAGGTATTCCTTACATACAGAAAAACCAGTCGCCTATCTAATCATATTATCCGCCTTTATTTTTTCCATTACAGCGCAAATATTATTTCAATTTGCCATGAAAAATAAAACATCATCAAAAGTTTGATTATAAATGCTTTATGCGTCCTGTATATTTTTCATATAGATCGTCATTTGAAAATCCATCTATATTTTGACTGTGGTAAATAGGTAGTTTTAATCCTTTTGCGTCGGCTATTTTCATTGCTTCGGTAGCCACCAGATTAACTAGAAAAACACCAGACAGGGTAGAGGCAGCTCCAGTTAGGTTTCCACCTATTTTTAATAATCCATCTCCTGAAGGAACGCGGTTATCTAAAACTACATCGGCTATTTCGTATAATTTTTTCCCTGATGGATGCCTGGAAGGATATTGTTTTGATTGTTCTATAGAAGTGATGGCAATGGTTTTAATACCCATTTCTTTAGCTATCATCGCCATTTCTACAGGCATGGCATTCCGTCCTGAATTGGAAATGATCATCATGATATCATTTTGTGAAATGTTATGCTGATCGTAAATAATTTTTGATAAACCCGATATTCTTTCTATTTCAGCACTCCTTCTTGATCCTTCAGAGGTGAGTACCATACTGTCTAACATTGCATTTACATTGGCTAAACCTCCTGCTCTAACAAAGAGTTCCAAACCAATCATGTGGGAATGACCGGTGCCAAAGGTGTGTATAATATGATCATTAATGATACAGGCTGCTATATATTCAGCAGCCTGCTGAATGGTTTTTTCTTGATTTAAAACAATATCGTTTAACTGTTGAATCGCTTTTTCCTGGTATTCGAACATTTTTTTACAATTTGATGAAAACTTTATTTTTAAATAGGAAATAAAGAGGAACATAGATAATGCCTACATAAATGAGGGCATATAAAAAGGATGATAATTGAAGTGCTATACCAACGGAGGAAGCTAAAGCCATAAATTGACCATTCAAGCCTTTGGCAATGATGGCGTCATTATAAAAAATAACAGTTAATACGCCGGATAGAACGTAAGCTGTTATGGCATTCGTTCCAAAAACTCTGCTGGTAAAAATCCATTTAGTATTTCCTTTGAAATCTATAAGATAGATCAATGACGCCAGAAAAAGGGTGGCAAATCCTCCCATTAAACAAGTATATGAACTGCTCCAGATATTTTTATTGATCGGGAAAAACCATTGCCATAAATCTCCCAAGGCGATGAGAATAAAACCCATATAAAACAAAGAGAGTAGTTTTTGCTTAATTTCCTGTTGATGAAATATAATATGGCCGGCAATAAGGCCAAAAACACCAGTGACAATGGCAGGCAGGGTACTTAATAATCCTTCCGGATCCCACGTTTTTTGCCACATTCTACCTGGAAGAAACATTTTGTCGATATAATGAGCCCAGTTTTTTTCCGGCATACTTAAATCTGGAAATCCTATGCCTGGAACGGGAACATACGCCATCAGGATCCAATAACCAACGAGCACCACAGCGGCAAATCGAAGGTGAAATTTATGGTCTGTATAAAGGAATAAAAGGGCACTGCCAAGAAAAACGAGAGCAATACGTTGTAAAACGCCGGCCCATCTAATATCTGTAAAATCAAAAGATGGAAATAACCATAAGAAAATGCCCAGGGCAAATATTTTAAGAGCACGAACGAAAACTTTTGACAACATTCCTTTCTTTGCCACTCCATTATCTATCTTGGGTTGATATGCCAGTGCTATAGAAACCCCAACGATAAAAAGAAAAAAGGGATATACATAATCTGTTGGCGTCAAACCATTCCATTCAGCATGAAGGAGGGGAGGGAAAACATGTTCCCACGAACCAGGATCATTTACAATGATCATCGCAATTAGGGTAATACCCCGCATGACATCTACCGCAAGATATCTTTGTTTCTCAGTATTCATCATAGTTTTTTGATTTTACCAGGTATTCGCTTTCAAAACCACTTCTTCCAACAGAATTGAAAACTTTAGCCCTTATTTTTCTTGATTTTGTTTTTAATGGTCCGGTATATTTTTCTGATGTTGCTTTAGGTTCTGAACCATCCAGGGTGTAGCGAATATCCATTCCCGGATAAACACTGTTCAAAAACAGGGAATCTCCTTTTTGTAAAATGCCAGGAGCGGGTATTCTGTAGTGGATAGGTTGTTTCCCTTTATCCATTCTTTTGAATTCCTTTTCAGTTACTCTATGAATAAACTGATTAAAATCTGCGGATAATTTCTCATCTCTTTCTGCCTCACTTTTCAAATTACTCCAAGATGGCATACCAACCCATGCCCTGTGCGCTAATCCCAAAAGTTTAGGCATGTAATAAAATTCAAGCATTTTTGCCCCTTTAATCGTTTCACCCCAAAGTTGCCCCTGAACACCTAAAATATTAGATTTTCCTTTCTCACTTAATCGAACCATTCCTTTAAAATCATTTTCAACATCAAATGTATTTCCCATATCATCATGACGGGTGGAATAGAAAAGATTTTCGGGTAACATAGCAAAAGCATCTCTTTCATTAACAAAGCCTGCCCAATACAAGCCAGGTTCTCTCGGGTCATTAGAGTAGGCTAAATCGAAATAAGTATTGGTAACAGGACAAAGAACTATTTTATATCCCGCATTGGCTACTTTATACCCTAAATCCTGTTGCCCCCATAAATTATTCCAAATATAAGGAATGACCTTTTTTTGATTAAAAGAAGTGTTTATGGTGTGTTTATTTTCTTTATTATAAAACATAACAATTTCTTCCCAGCCCCCCACTTCAATATTCCTTTTTTCAAAAAGGGGTAATAATCTGGAAAATAAATCTGCCTGAAGATTTCTGGTATTCATAATGCCAGGATTTTCAGACATATACTTTTTGCACATCGGCGATCCTTTCCAGGCTTCAGCTGGAACCTCATCACCCCCTGAGTGAAAAGTATGAAGAGGAATACCTGCCTCTTTGTACATGCGCATAAATTCGTCTAAAACAACCTCATAAAATGCAATGACTGAGGGACGGCAGGCGCAAACAATATTGTCGGTATAATATTGAGCAGATCGGTATTTCGATACGTCTGCTGGGTCTATGAGTCTATATTTTTCGGCTTCCTTTTGATTTCCCTGTTTCATGAATTTCTCATACCTGTTTTCCATGGCCATAATGGCAGCTCTCGCATGACCAGGAAAATTTACTTCAGGTATAATTTCAATATGTCTTTCGGCGGCATAAAGAAGAATTTCCTTGAAATCGTTCTGGGAATAATACCCATTTCCAAATGAATTTTTGTCGTCCGGTGATGGCCCCGAACCATACCCAGGTTGTAAATAATCTGTTTTATTGAAAGGATGACCTCTCCTGGCACCTACTTTGGTTAGCTCGGGAAAGGCCTTAATTTCAATTCTCCAGCCTTCATCCTCCGTTAAATACAATAGTAATTTGTTTAATTTATAGTTTGCCATTTGATCCAATAATCTTAACAGGGTTTCTTTTGACTGGAAATTTCTGGCAACATCGATATGTATTCCCCGATAAGGATAAGCAGGCTTATCTTCTAATTGATAACCTCCTATTTTGTTGTTTTCCTCATCTGTCAATGCTAATAAACTGGTAATACCATAAAAAAGACCTGCATTTTGCGAAGCGGAAATAAGAATTTTATCTTTACTAATATTAAGTTTATAGGCCTCAATTCCAGCTATTGATTCATCATCCTGTAATTGGATATTAGCTTCAGAAGCATTACTCACCTTGGTAAGTTTACCTGGCCATACTTTCGTTAAATAGTCATATTCCTTTTGAAATTTTGATGAATAGAAGACAGATAAATTAGGTTTGATTGAAAAACTATCTTTTGTAGATTGGATTTTTAAAGGCGATGGAATGAGAGGTAATTTATTTTCCGGTGACAAACGGGATAATTTTTCCCCTTCTGAATATAAATAGGCTGTTGAAGGGACTGGTTCAGCATCATTTGTACCTCTTTTTATTTGATCACCGGTTAAAAAGGGTTCAATAGTAACCGAGGTGATTACCTTGGTTTTTGATTGTTCGTCCACGATATATAAACCCATGGGAGCGTCGGTTTCCTTTATAGCAAATCCGTCAAACTCTATAGCAATGTCCATTTTTTCACCTTTCGCCAACTTAAAGCCCGCTAAAGGTTTCATTTCGTAAAAATCACCATTAATCCACCGAATATTCACTGGTTTCAAAGAATCTTTATAGAGGATACTTCTTGGCGCCTGATTCCAATATAATGCCCATTCGTTACTGGTTATATCCTTCGTACCTTTATTTTCCAGGGTAAATTGAACGATATGTCTATCCATGCCCTCTTTTTTATAATTCTTTTCTAATCTCCAGGTAATTCCAAGGTCAACACTGGAATTATTTTTTTGACAAGAGGTAAAAAAACCAAGCATAAGAGAGAAGGTCAGGTAAATAAGCCCCGATTTTTGAAATATTAGGTTAGCTTTCATCATTTTCAGTGATTTATTAATCCAATTTATGAAAATTTGGTCTTATATTTCATTTTTTAAAGGTTAAATACATTTTTACTTAAAAAGAAAGAGATGAAATTCCATTATTTTTTGATGTTATTATTCACATTTAGTCCTTTTTTTATGCAAGCACAAAGTGATCCAAATTTTCCTGTTCAAGTGAATATTGAATCAGGAATAATTGAAGGAAATTATGATAATAGCACTGGATTGCAGACCTATCTTGGAGTTCCATTCGCCCAGGCTCCTATAGGTAATCTAAGGTGGAAGGCACCTCAGGCCCTTCAAAGCTGGGAAGGCGTTAAGATAACCAAGCAGTTTGGTCCAAGGCCTGTTCAAGCAGTGGTTTTTGGTGATATGTATTCTCGTTCAGCGGGAATGAGCGAAGATTGTCTATATCTGAATGTCTGGACTCCCGCAAATAGAGATACGAAAGGGTTGCCTGTATTAGTTTATTTTTATGGGGGTGGCTTTATAGCAGGAGACGCATCAGAACCGAGATATGACGGTGCTGAAATGGCAAAACAAGGCATCGTAGTTGTTTCCGCAAATTATAGATTATCTGTTTTTGGATTTTTATCCCATCCTGAATTAAGTAAAGAAAGTGGTTATGGAGGATCTGGAAATTACGGTTTATTGGATCAGCATCACGCTTTAAAATGGGTTCAAAAAAATATTGAGGCTTTTGGTGGGGATCCTGCCAAGGTGACCATAGCTGGTGAATCAGCCGGTTCAGTTTCTGTCAGTGCGCAAATGACCTCACCGCTTTCTTCGTCCTTAATTGCTGGAGCCATTGGTGAGAGTGGCGCTGGTATTTTTCCAACGCTTTCTCCAATTTCTCTGGCAGAGGCAGAAAAAAAAGGATTAGATTTGGCTACTTCCGTTGGTTATCCATCCTTAAAAGACCTTAGAAACTTAAGTACCAGAGATATTTTTGAATTGTTTATTGAACCCAAAAAATATTCTTTTCCTACGGTTATCGATGGGTATTTTTATCCTAAATCTCCTTTGGATATTTTAAAAGCGAATGAGCAGGCTCAAATACCTCTATTGTTAGGTTGGAATTCGGCTGAAATACCTGGTCAGGGTGTTATGCAAGGGCAAAGCATGGAGCCTTCAAATTATCTGAATAGAATAAAAGCCTTGTATCCAAAAGATTATGCAGAGGTCTTAAAAAATTATCCTGGAAATAATTCCCAAGAGGTGCTGACATCATCTACGGCGCTGGCTTCCGATCGTTTTATATCCTATAGTACGTGGAAATGGGGAAGTTTACATGGTTTAACCAGTAAAAAGCCTGTTTTCAGGTATTTATTTAACAAAATTCCACCAGCTGTCATAGGAAGTCCTGCAAATGCGCCAAAACCAATTGGGGCTCCTCATGCTTGCGAAATTGAGTATTGCATGGGTAATTTAAAGTTAGTTAAACAAATGAATTGGACAGAAGATGACCATTTGGTGTCTAAAACCATGTTTTCCTATTTCGCTCATTTTATTAAAACAGGTAACCCAAATGGCGTCGATTTACCACAGTGGGAGCCGTTAAAACCTGCCAATGATTTAGGTGAAATTATGATGCTTGATGTTGTTTCAAAATCAGTGTTGTTATCTTCGGAAAACAGATATCGCTTGCTCGACAGATTGTATGGCAATAACTAATCTTTTTTGGTTACTTTAGACTCAAAGAAAGTACAAATTTCTGTTTATGAAGCACTTTAAATATTTTTCCTTGTTTTCCTTGTTGTTGATTATTGCCTATGTTGAAATGATTGGCCTTTCAGAAGGTGTTTATCGATATGGATTACAAAATAATACCTTTTTATATTTAAGTGCAGGACTCTTTTTTTGTGTAGTTTACCTGATACCTGTTGAAAAACCTATAGGTTTTGGTCATAAATGGTCGAAATACCTCCTTGTTTTACCTTTTTTCTATCTATTTTACCTCTATTATCCCATTGCTGTAGATTTGATGGTTAAGATACCGGTGGATTATAAAATTGCTGATATGCTTCCAATTATGGAAATATTATGCAAAAGGTTTATGAACCAAACGGGCGTTTATAGAATAATTCCGGAAATTTGGGGAGGTATGGTACCCATATATTTACCTACCATGTGGATGACTTATCTTCCCGCAATATGGTTTGATTTTGATTTGCGATGGATTACCTGGTTCTCTTTTATTATCGCCTTATGGATAGGTTTTTTGTCATTAAGAAAATATCATTTCGCTGGCTGGCATAGTTTGTTGGTATGGATACCCGTTTTTGTCTTATTCAAATCCATCTTTAAGTTGGAACCTAATGATTTTTCAATGGGAGATGAGGGACCTGTAGTGTTGTTTTTTGTCTTATTTGCCTTTAGTTTATGGAAGGGAAATGCTGTTTGGATTGGAATAACCATGGCATTAGGATTATTAACGCGCTACAGTTTTTTACCCGTTTTACCTGCCATTTTCCTGGCATACTGGCTTTTTGACCATAAAAAAGCGGTTTATACCATGTTAGGCTCCGCTTTTTTAACTGGTGTTTTTTTAATGACCATCACCGGAGCTATTTTTGAGATGCATACTTTTTTGGCATTACCAAAACATTATGTAACGGCAGTGATAGGGGAGGATTTCCAAAAACTTTCACCCACTATTCAGAATGGGCTAGGTCTTGCCAAATTTTTTTCAAAGGAAAATCTTCCTTCTATTGTCAATATACAAATGCTTTTGACCTTTTTGGTTCCCCTCCTTTTATTGATTCTTTATAGATATTTGCCTTGGAAAATTGATTTCAGGGTTTTTCTTTTGGGCTTGCTAAAAGTGGAAATCGTTTTGTTTTACAATCTGATGATTATCCCCATTCATAACCTGTTTTTGGTTTCCAACTTTTTAACCATTGCTTTACTGTTTTTTTATGCACAGGTTACTGAAGAAAAGTCACTTGAAAATCATCTAACATAAATGATTTCCTGTAGGGATTATGGATAAATATCCTGATTTGTTTAGATGGATCATAATCTTTAATCAAATCCATGTCCAAACTTATCTTTTTCCATTGACTTACCCCTACATCGCGTGTTTCAAATGGTAAAGATTTCATATTTAGCATGTTACCTTGCTTATCCCAGATTTGTATCTGTAGTTCTGCCTGAATATCTTTTTCCGGCAGATATACAAATGCACTGGCTTTAACCTTTGCGAAGGAGTTAGGAGATATATTTTCAAAAAATTGAGAAAATCCTGTAGTATATTCAATTTGATCAGAAACTTGAAAATAACAATCGCCACTATGACTTTTTCCTTTCAAAACATTGGGAAATACACCAAAAAGGGATTCAAAATCATTGGAGTAGATATGATTTTTGTGGTCGTTGTTTTGAGGGCCGAAACAAGCGGTCAATAACAGGGAAATTAAAAGGAAGGGAAAAATTATTTTTTTCATTTTACTTCAATTTGATTTTAAAACATCTAATATATAGGCTAATGCCTTTGGGGTATCAGAAAAAATTAAATTAGCTTCTTTTAATTTTTCTGAAGGATGCGAATTTTCAACGCCAATAGCAAATAAGCCAGCACTTTTTGCAGAATGAATGCCTGCCGGCGAATCCTCAAGGGCAAAACATAAGGAAGGATTAATTCCTAATAAAGAAGCGGCCGATTGATAGGGTTCCGGATGAGGTTTTAAAAACGAAACATCATTTGCTGTTACAATGACTTTTAAGAACTTTTGCAGATTTGTTGCCTGAAAAACGGCGGAAACATCTTCCCTTGAACTGTTGGTAGCCAAAGCAATAGGAACATACTGACTCATTTCAAGAAGGTATTCTTCTACCTGGTCAAATAATTTCACCTCTGTTACGGCTCTGTTTCTATAGGTTTGTTGCTTTATATGTTGCAGGTTTTCTACAGATTGATCTTTCAAATAGAGTTCACAAACATGTTCTGCCACTAATCTGTCAGATAAACCAATCCATTGGTGCATCCAGGATTCATCGAATTTTAATCCCAGATTATTTAATATTACCAGCCAGGTATCAATATGAAGGGGTTCAGTATCAGCCAGGGTTCCGTCCAGATCAAAAACTATTCCGTCTATTTGCATTTTTATTATTTATTGGGCAAAAGTAAAATAATTATAGACTCAAAGTATTTAATTCATTTCTTTAAGGGTTAATTCTTGGTTAAAATTTTTATCTTGAAGATGATTTAATTAAAATGTGGAGTATTGGAAAATATTATAGGAATCGATCTAGGTGCCACTCAGATGAGAGCCGCGCGCATTGAAGATAATGAAATTGTTTTTCTGTCAACGGAGAAAACGCCAACAAATGACAGCTATGATCAAGTTCTGAACAAACTTATAGAACTTATTACCTCTGTATTTAACCTAAAAACCATAGCGATTGGAATAGGAGTTCCTTCGGTTGTTGACGTTGAGCATGGAATTATTTACGATGTCATAAATATTCCCTCATGGAAGGAAGTTCCGTTGAAAAGTATTTTGGAAGGCCATTTTTCAGTACCTGTTTTTATTAATAATGACGCTAATTGTTTTGCTCTTGGAGAGAAGCATTTTGGGATAGGGAAATCATATAAACATATTGCCGGTGTTACACTGGGTTCTGGCGCAGGAACTGGGTTAATTTTAAATGCTAAACTTTATGCCGGAAAAAATGCTGGTGCGGGAGAATTTGGGATGATACCCTATAAAGATAAATATTTTGAGTACTATTGTTCTGGGCAGTTTTTTAGTTTATATAAAAAATTAGATGGACTGGATATATATAATAAGGCGAAATTAGGTGATTCCAAGGCCATTGCATTATATCAGGAATTTGGTTTTCATCTGGGGCGATTTTTAAAAGTTTTGATTTTAGCTATTGATCCAGAGATCATCATATTAGGTGGCTCCCTCTCAGAAGCATATTCCTTTTTTGAAAAGGATATGAAGAGTACATTTCAAGATTTTCCCTATCCAACGACCATAAAAAACATAGAAATCAAGGTTTCCACTTTGCCAAATATTGCTGTTTTAGGTGCCGCCGCATTAATTTTAAATGAAAACGAACGATGAAAAAATACCATTACTTAGTTTACGTTGTGTTTTTGATTTTCTTTATTATTTCCTTTATTACCAATATTTTAGGATCTATAATACCGGTAGTTAATGATAATTTTGAGTTAAATGGATTCACTACAGGTCTTTTACCCTTTTCCTTTTTTATCGCTTATGGCATAATGTCCATCCCTTCGGGCATTTTAATAGAAAAATATGGAGATAAATGGTGTATGTTAGGAGCTTGGATACTTGCTTTTGTAGGATCGTATTTATTTGCTCTTTTTCCTTCCTATCCAGTATTTTTAGTCTCGCTTTTTCTTATTGGCTCGTCTATGGCCATGTTACAAGTGGTTATTAATCCACTTTTACGTATCACTGGAGGAGAATCAAATTTTGCCTTTTATTCTGTGATGGCCCAATTGTTATTTGGGGTTGCTTCGTTTCTAAGCCCTTATTTTTATATTTATTTAGTAAAAAATTTGGAGGACGGAGGAACTCAAAAATCATGGATTTTTAGTTTGTTATCAACATGGACGGAAAGTTCTTTTTCCTGGGTTTCCTTGTACTGGGTATTTTCATTTATTAGTTTATTGATGGTTTTAGCTATCTTTTTCATCTCATTTCCTGCAATTGAACGAAAAGAAGATGAAAAAATGGGGGAGAAGGCCGTTTTTATTTCTTTGTTCAAATCACGACTTATCTGGATTTATACCATAGCCATGTTTTGTTATGTAGGGGTTGAACAAGGCATTGCCAATTGGATTTCAGAATTTTTAAGAACCTATCATGGCTTAAATCCAGCCATCGAAGGCGCTGCTACGGTTAGTAAATTTTGGGGATTTATGACTATTGGATGTGCATTAGGCTTATTATTACTTAAAATAATGGATAGTAAACTGGTTTTAAGAATTTTCACCCTTTCGGGTATCCTCATTTTAGCATTGACCTTATGGGGAAATGTCAATATGGCACTTTGGGGTTTTCCAGCCTTAGGATTTTGCTTATCAGTCATGTATTCTATCATTATTTCACTGGCTTTAAATAGTGTTTCAGAAAATCATGGCAGTTTTACCGGCATTTTGTGTTCAGCCATAGCGGGTGGAGCACTATTTTCATTAGTTATTGGTATTTTAAAGGACGCCATTGGATTAAGAGAGGGAATGTTTCTGATATTTTTTGCCTTTGGTTACCTTTTATTTATCAGTTTTTGGGCAAAGCCACTGATTACCAATAAGACGATTTGAGGAATTGACCTGTAGAGACGATGCATGCAACGTCTAATTCGAAAGCAAGCATCATCTCTACATGTTATCAATTCAAATGATAAATTGGGTAGTCAACATCTAATTTGAAATAGTTACGATTTAATCTGACAGTTAAGGGAAAAAAACTTAAGTTTGAATTATCACAAAAAAACAAGTTTCACCCTTAAAACTGTCAGAAATGAAAACTGAAACAAAAATAATTAAAAACAAATTAGGTTTGCTAAATTTAGCAGAAGAATTAGGAAATGTTTCCAGAGCATGTAAGTACCTTGGATATAGCCGGGATACATTTTATCGTTACAAGGATCTGTTTGAAACAGGTGGAGAATTAGGCTTACAGGAAATCAGTCGCAAGAAGCCCATTTTAAAGAATCGAATTGAACTTGAAATTGAGAAACGAGTTATTGCATTTGCTACGGAAAATCCTGCTTTTGGTCAAGTTAGGGTATCCAATGAATTGAAGAAAGAGGGAGTATTTATATCGCCCGCAGGAGTTCGATGCGTTTGGTCTCGCAATGATTTGGAAACCTTCAAAAAGAGATTAAAAGCGCTGGAAGCCAAAGTAGCTCAGGAAGGTCTGGTTTTAACCGAAGCACAAGTAGTGGCCTTAGAGAAAGCGAAAGAAGAAAAGGTGTCCAAAGGAGAAATTGAAACCTATCATCCTGGTTATCTTGGATCGCAGGATACCTATTATGTAGGGAATATCAAGGGAGTTGGTCGAATTTATCAACAAACCTTTATAGATACCTATGCTAAAGTAGCCACCGTTAAGCTGTATGATCGCAAAGGTGCTTTGATGTCTGCAGATATATTAAATGACAGAGTAATTCCTCTATACGATATGTATGGCATTCCATTGATGAGAGTACTTACCGACAGAGGAACGGAATATTGTGGAGCCAGAGAGCATCACGAATACGAACTGTATCTGGCTATAGAGGATATTGACCATACGAAAACAAAAGCTAAAAGCCCACAGACAAATGGCATTTGCGAACGCTTTCACCGAACCATTCAGGATGAATTCTATGCAACAGCTTTTAGAAAAAAAATTTACAAAACCATTGAAGAGTTGCAACAAGATGTAGATGTATGGTTGCACTATTACAACAATGAAAGACCACACTCAGGTAAATATTGTTTAGGCAAAACACCTATGCAAACATGGAGAGAATCCATACATCTGGCAAAAGAAAAGTTATTAGACACACTAAATGAAAATTTTATATCTTTACCATTGTCAGATGAAGTGGAAACAGGCTCTGCTGGGGAGCAACCTGCGAGTAATAACCTGACAGACTGGAATGGTCAGGAGGGAATAAAAACACCCTCCTATCTGTCGACTATTCCAGGCCTATATGTCTCAGAAAACCCAAAAACAAATCATTAAAATTTTACCCGACTGTCAGATAAAGTCTGAACTATTACATCTAATTCCTTTGATAACATTTCTTGTCTGAACTTTGATTTTTTTGATTCCTATGATTATCTTCGCATTGTGCTCCTTATAACTCAAAGCCCTCTGGCATAAGTTTCTGCTATAAATCAACAACAAATGCCGAATTACAATCTTAAACTTTACTTTCTCCTGAATAGCCAAAACCAATATTAGAAGGAATAACTGGATTAAAAGACACATCTTCATCTTCTGTTAATAAAGTGATCAGTTTCATCATTTCAAGAAATGAGCTTGGCTAAGCATTGGTAATAATTAATGGAATAGTTCTTTTTCCTTCTAAATAAACTAAAAAACGAGACAAACGTTTTTTGATTGATTATATATAAAAAGCATAGTAATTAAGCACTGTGTAGAAAAATTTCAGCAGGAATACTAAAATAATTTTTGAGCTTTTGAGCCATTTTTAGTGTGATTTCTCGTTTGCCAGATAGAACGGCAGAAACGTGTCCTTTACTTCCAATGATTGGTTCAAGGTCTTTGTTCTTTAGTCCCATTTCCGACATTTTGTACTTGATAACTTCCAAAACATCTATTTTGGGCAATGGATAATGCTTATCGTCATAATCTTTTACCAAAACCATCAACAATTCCAGTTCGTCGCTTTCCGTTGTGTTTGCTTCAGCATGGAAAATTTCCATTAAGCGCATGGAAGCTTTGTTGTAATCATCTTCCGTTTTTAATACTTTCCAGATCATATCTAAATTTTCTTTGTCAAAATTGAAGTGTCAAAATCAACGGTTTCAACATTTATTTTATCATATTCATAATGTGTTCCAAACCAAATAATGTAGCAAGCTGATTGATTAAAGTTCACTGAAACTACTATTCGAAAATCATTACCTTTTATATTAAAAACCACACGGCTGTTCCTTACTAAACTTGCGTTTCCATAAACTAATTTTAATTCGTTAAAATTAGTTATTCTTAGTTTTGAAAACTCGTTATACCATATCAGTAGGGGTGTTTCTGCTAATGGATATTTTTTCACATAGTATAAAAGGGTTTTTTTGACCAATATTTTCATGAAGCAAATATAAATAAAGTTTTCAAATTGCAAACTAAAGGCAAAGGTATAAATTTGAGATTTGTATGCTTACTGGAAAATGCTACATTAAAACGCTCGTTTTCTTTAAGTTGTTTACGTTCTTTTTCAATATGAATAATGTTTACAATATTAAGTAGATTGTTAATTTCATCTTCACTTGTAACTATTACACGTCTTTACCTTCATAGCGTTTCGTGGTCTGCAGCGTCAAAGTCATTTTGTACTTCTTTTTTGTCTGCCAGAAATAACGGGTCGTTAAGAGTAGCTTTAAGTTGCTCTAATTATTGTGCTTTTGTGTCAATAAAATCGTCAATCACAACTACCCAGGCGTTTTAGTTTTCGGTCATAAAATGGTAGATATAACTAAAAATCATCGCCATCTATAATCATTCGTTCTTGGCGTTCCATAAAAGCGAATCCTATACCCAGCTATAAAATAATCGTTTCCAATTTTTGTAAAATGTCTCGTTCTAAATCTTGCTCTAAAAAGGTGTTTTTGAGGTTTAGAAAATCTAAGATATAGGGGTTTTTTTCCACAAGCTTCTTGAGAAAGAAAAAGGTAAATTTTGAAAATTTTTCGCCATTTCTTGAAACGGCTTTTGGCGGCTGGCTTTATTTTCCAAGCATAATTTTTATTGGATTTTGTCGAGTATCAAACACGTCAAAGATTTCAATTCTGTTTTCCTTCAAATTTACCAAGTAAATTATCTTGTAATTTTTATAAACCACATAGCGAAAGTCTCTTAAATCTTTTTTTAATAAATCTTCTTTTTGTCCAATATTTAGTTGCTTTTTTAGTTTTGCAGTCTCTTTTGTAATTCCAACGACAAGCGTGTTGGCAATATTTAAACTTGCATTTTCTTTGTAGTAATCGAAGATGTTTTTTAGTTCTTTTTTAGAAAAATCAGTCCAGTAAACCTCTAACTCCATTTTTCTATTTCGGAGATTAATTTACTACTTTCGGTTAATCTTCTATTTTGAGAATCTTCTGTAGACTGATCAATTCTTTTTTGAAACTCTTTCATAGTCATAGGTTTCAATTCAGTATTGTTTTGAGTTTCTTTTTGTAGTAGTTTTTCTAAATGGGAGATTGCCTCCTCACTTTCCAATTTGATAAAATCTTGAATGAAGTTTAATTTTCGAGTTTGCAAGTCCATTTTTTATTTCAAAATTACAAATTAACTTTAATAAATAGTTTTTTTTACGCAGATTTTCAGAGGCTGGCCGATAAAGGTTGATGCATGAGGCTAAGATTGCTAAACTTCTTAGTAGTCTCATGTTTCTTTTTTTTCAATTAGACGTGCTATATTTTTTTTACAGTATTTCTCTTCTATTTAAATCTCTTGCACTATGATGGACAGTCAAGATATCAATTTTCTCTTTGTCTATAATCTTGTAAATTATTCGATAATTGCCTTCAACTAATTCCCTTACAGCGGTATTTCCTTTTTCAATTACCTCTTTTCCAGCAAGTGTTTTCGTCTTTAAAATTCTTGTCCTTGTCTTGATTTAAATTATTTCAAGTTGTGCAAATTTTTTTGATCCTTTCGAAATAAATTCATAAATACTTTTTAAGTTATCGACTGAAATGCGAGTCCAATTTATTTGAACCATTTCTCAATCTCTTTTTCTAATTCAGACTCTGTGATAGTTTCTCCTCTTTCAGATTCTTGTTCAGCTCTCTCAATTTTATCAAGTAATATGAGCTTGTCAATCAAATCTTCTAGAGGAAATTCATCTGGGAGTTTCTCTAGCGTTACAGTTAGTTGTTTCTTGGTAATCATATCAATTCTTTTTCGTAGAAGTAAGTTTTTTACAGCAAGTTCAAAAGTATGCCTGCTATCTAGCTTATACCCGAAACAATCTTTAGCAGAGCCACTTATTTTGGTATGTATTAGCCAAGGATTATTTCATTTGATTTCTAAATAAAGATAAATTATTTAATTCATAACTTGGCGAAATTGACTTCGTAATCCGGAGAAAAGTGGCGGAATGGATTATCCAGTGGCTCAATTTCACTTGGAATATCCATTATTCTCAGCTAAAAAACAGGCAACTCCCATAAATGCGATAGCTATTACGTAATAAAACTCAAACACGAAAAATCCATAATAATTTTATTCCAGTCATCGCTGGTTCCGTTCAACTGGAGTTTCATGGCTTGGCCTGCGGCGGACACGAAACGCTAGCTGTTAGCGGTAGGTGCTATTTGTCAAGTCTATTCCTACTTGAAAACATATTGCTTCTATTATGTCAATTTGAATATTGGTGTCGCTTATATGTCCGTACTCTTGTGCCATTCGTTTTTTATCAATAGTCCTTATCTGATGACATAGAGCAATTGATTCGTTGGTAAGTCCAAAATTATTAGCAGGAATTAAAACTTCATTTGGATAAATTATTCTTCCATCTTTTCGAGATGTGATAGGAATAATGTTTACAGTATTAAGTATATTGTTAATTTCATCTTCACTTATGATTATTACAGGTCTTGACTTACCTTGTTCAGAGCCAACCACAGGGTCTAGATTTGCTCTATAAATATTCCACCTCTTTACGGTCATAGCGTTTCGTGGTCTACAGCGTCAAAGTCATTTTGTACTTCTTTTATATCTGCTAGAAATAACGGGTCGTTAAGAGCAGCTTTAAGTTGCTCTAATTTTTGTGCTTTTGTATCAAAAACATCTTCAATTACCACTGTTACTTGTTGTTTATTAACAAAGTTCGGAGGTAAATTAATAACGACTTGATTATTTGTCACTTTACAAACTTGTTTATGAGTCATTTTTCTAGGTTTTATTGTAACGCAAATGTACAATAATTGGTATCAATGACGATTTTTTGCATTTCTAACCAATTTTATCTCTTCATTTATTTCATTTATTGTCATGGAGGACAAACCAACTTTCTCTGCTAAAGCTAAGCAGTTATTTAAGTTATTTCGCATTACTTCCCTTCTAACAAGCTCTATAAACTCAGTGAAAGTTATATTTTCATTTTTGATACCCAAGTTGTTAAACTCCATATCTGAGATAGAAACATTGAGTGTTCGCATATTCGTTACTTTATTCTAAAGATATATTTTATTTTTGATGGATTCAAGTTTTCTTATCAGGTAATGTCAATTCTATTAAGTCATCTTCTACGGCTGGTTTAATATATGTTTTTTGAAAATTATCTCGGTTTTTAAGCTCCATTGCAGCCATTAATTCATTTCTGCTCATTTCATTATTTAGCATCCATACAACCCTATGAGATAAGTTTTCTATAGCAATAAATTTGTTATCATGTATGGTATCATGTGCGGTATCATGTGCGGTATCATGTATTGCTTTTGCGGTAGTGGAATATTTACGAAACAAAGCTTCACTAGTATGTACCAAAATGGGTAGCAATACGAAAATCGTTTTGATGATGATCGAGTTGTACGTCAGCTTAGAAAACTGACACCATACAAATTCAAAAAAAATTGTTTCTAATTTTGGAAACCTTTAATATTTTTGTGATATTAAATTGGACAACTTTAAATTAGACTTCTTGCATTTTGGGACAAGACCGATAACAAAGAAACTTTGGTTCTTGCAACTCACGGTTTAATAAAGAAAGTCGACTAAGTTCCTGCCAATGAAATTGACCGGGCAGTTAGACTAAGAGATAAATATTTTAACAACAAGCAATAAAAATAATCAAATGGCGACTAAAGAATTAAAGACCCACTCCCTGGCCGAAATGAAAGACAAGCATATCGGCAAAGTAGGGACAAAAGAGCGTGACGAATATGAATACGAACTTCGTATGGATGTTTTAGGAAAGATGATCAAAACTGCACGACAAGAAAGAAACTTAACACAAGAAGAACTAGGACGACTTGTTGGAGTTCAGAAAGCTCAAATCTCAAAACTTGAAAGTAGTGCCAACAGTGCGACCATCGACACGATATTAAAAGTGTTCAAAGCATTAAAGGCAGAAATCAATTTTAGTGTAAAACTCGAGGACAATTTTGTAAAACTTGCTTGACAGAAAAAAGCCGAACGCACAACAGAATAATCTTATCTTACCTTCTTACGGAAACTTATTATAAATATCTTTTCTATGTTCAACTATTATAAAGCGTATTGTTAATCTGTTAATTCTCTCGAAACCTAACCGGTAATCCCCCATTTTAATGCGATAATATTTTGAAAAACCTATCAATTTTTTTGAACCGGGAATACTTTCTAACGTTAGTGCTTTCTCTGATTTTTAAATGGCATTTTCCTTTAGTTTCTTGAATATTTCTTCTCTTGAAACTATTTCTCCTGTTTTCTCTGAATCCATCAATGTTCCTAGCTTAAAGTCTTCATAATGTTCATCATTTACATTTGTTACCACCGCACCAAGTTGTACTGCCAGTTCTTTCAGAAGCTTACTACTTTTTTGGTCGGCTCTTATGATAATTGCACCCATTATTTAAAATATTTTTGTAAATATAAGCTAATTTTTCCTGGTCTCCAAATCAATCCTTAAATGGTCTTTTTAGGGTCATTTCCTACGCTTATCCGCCAATGACCTACGTTAAATAAGTTATAGATATTTTGTCATTTTAATGGTTTACCTTGCATTTATTCTCGATAAAACTTAAAAATCCAACATCATGTACCCAAGAATTATTTTATTCATTTTATTGCCCTTATTTGGTTTTTCGCAGGCCCCACAAAAGATAAATTTTCAATCTGTTTTGAGAAATAGTGGGGGAGAGATAGTTTCCAATAAAGCAGTCAGTCTAAAAATTTCCATTCTTTCCGGATCTATAACAGGAAATACGGTTTATAGTGAAACTCATGCCAAAACAACGGATGCGGCGGGATTAATTAGTTTGCAAATTGGAAATGGAACGGTATTCAGCGGGGTATTTTCTGCTATTTTATGGGGAAATGCCGCTCACTTCATAAAATTAGAGGCCGATTTCAATGGGGGAAGCAATTATGTATTGCTCGGTACGCAGGAATTGATGAGTGTGCCTTATGCATTGTATGCCAGTAAAACAGATACTTCTGTATTGAATCTGGCGGATAGATTTTCGGGAAAGTTGAATGTGGCGGATACAGTGTTTATTAGGTTCAAGAACTGGCTTGGATACTAAGATACTCCCCATTCTTAGCTTTGAGTCAGGGATATATAAATTTTGTATCCTAACAATATTTCCATTATTTTGTAGGAAAAATTTCTGTTACAAAGGTTCAATTTTGGTATTTTGCTTGTGGGGCTTGCAAATCTGTGTAACTGTAGCATAGCGTCTATTCTATAACTTTTTCGAAGATTCCAACTACTCTAAAATCATTCAATTCATCGTCAACTAATTCAATTTCTGAATATTCTGGGTCTGTCGATAAAGGCTTTAAGACAATTGATTCGTGTCTGCGTTCTTCATTGTAATTACTCCATTTGCTATGATATTCTTTAACTGTATAACCAGAACCAAATTCTTTATCATGGATATTTGAAGATTCAACTAAAACAATTCTACCGTTTCTTGTCCCTCCTTCGTCTTGTTTGAATAGACAATATGAACCATTAGGTATTCTCATATTCATAGATTCTCCAATAACCTTACAAATAAAATTGCCCTTTTTAACTGAAATATTAAATGGTGGTTCTATCCATGTCAGGTCTGAATGTTGCTGCAAGTCGCTAAAGTTGCCTGCTGCCGCTGATATATCAACTAATGGTATTGAATTAACGTATGGTTTTGCTTCTTCAATCCTTAGAATTCTGAATGGTAATTCTTTTTTGAAAGTTTCGATGTGATTTTGTAAATACTCTCTCAAATCTTTGTTGTAAGCGTAGATAAAAGTTCCTTTTATTCCACGATACATTATTGTCTTGTAAATATTAACAATATAGTTTTTTAGTTCTTGTTCATTTGCCCCGATTCGTCCATATTTATCAAAATAGTTACTTGAATCAATTTCGATTTTATATGTAGCAGGGTTGAAATTAATTTCTTTTCCGAAAATTACTCCAGTATAGTTTAAATCATATCCTTGAACTGTATGAATACAACCAATTTCATGCAAAGGATTATTAATGTCTTTTGGATTATTAATCCAATCTTTATCCGTTTGATTCCATTGAAATTGTAGGCCTTCAATTTCTATATCTATCGCATCTGGATTTGGATTCTTTTTTTTGGGGTCAGATTGCCATTCCCACGAATACCCTGAAACTAACCTACATAAGTGATAGTCTTCTTCTTTTTTTGATAATTCAGTATACAAATCTTTAAACGATTCAAATAATACTAGATCATATGAATCTTCTTTATATTTATATTGAATTGCTTTTTTAACATTTAGTAAGTCGTCAACAAATTGAATATAGTTATTACCACCTTTTACTCTCATTTGAGACTTCAGCTCAAGCTTTAATGTGTTTTTCTCATTCAATAAAGTATTAAATTTTGTAGAGTCAACATCAGAAGGCTTCACAGATTGAGCTGAGTCATAAAAGAAAATTTGGTTTTTGCTATTTGCAAGTATCCAATCTAATTCTGTTCCAGTGTCATCTAAATTTAATTTTCGATTATTTTTTTTGAATGCACCTCTCCAGCCAATATTTTTATATTGTCTAAGTCTGTGAGCTTCGTCAACGATTAATAAATCATATTTCTCTGAGCCAAAAGTATCTGATGGATTTATTACCATAGATGCTCTAAGCCCTGGAATTTTTCTGAATACATTTTCTAATGATTCTCTAAGAGAAGTCATTGCCACAACTAAACCAATTTTTGCATTTGGATATTTATTTCTAAATTCTTTTATATAATTAATCTCCCTTAACTCATCATAATTGAATTCGTCTTGTTGAATAGTTTCAACATCTGTTGTTAAAAGCTTTATCAAATATGTTGCAAGAATTGTTTTTCCTGTTCCCGCACTTCCGCTTATGAAAACTCTATTTGATTTTTTCAAAATTAATCCCTCTAATATTTCCAATACTGAATTATATTGGTCTTCATTTAAAGATTTGTAGGGGGAATATTTAAATAACTCCGAATTTTCAATTTCTGATAAAGACTTAGTGACAATTTTTCTTGCAATTAATTTGTTCCAAACTTCTTTAAATAAATTTTTATAAAGGTCTTGTTGGTAGTATCTATGATTGATTAATCCATAATTACCATTTTGAAGTTTATATGTTCCTTCTGCCATTATATATTGGATTAAATTCATCTCAATATCTAAAGTTGCAGATTTATTGAATTTATCTGACCCAATAATTGATATTTTGTCAAGTTTGCATCTTTCAGGATTTGCCAAGTGATTCTTTATGCGGCTTAAAGCATTTGTTGATTCACCAACATAGGCTAATTTCTTAGAATCATTTTGTATAAAATAAACAAGTGGCCATTGGTTTTTAACCCATGTGTTTTGTTCAATTCGAGTTAATGATTCTTTTCTAAAATCGTATTGCTCGGAAACTTCAATTGATAATTCGAATGACAAATTCATAGTTCATCATATTTTTTTGCACTTCCTTTTGCTTTGTCTACTGGATATTTCTCTCCATTTGTTTTGATTTTGTCCAAAATGATTTCCTTTACATCAAATCCATATTTTTCAGCTAGTAAAAAGGCAAATGAAAAAATATCAGCAAGTTCCTCTTTTACTTTTTCAGCATTTGCATCCTCTGCTTTTTTCCAGAGAAATAATTCCAACAGTTCAGCAGATTCAATGCTTATCGCTAATGCTAAATCTTTTGTATTGTGAAATTGCTCCCAATCTCTTTCGTTTCTGAATTTCAAAAGGGCTTGTATTATTTCTTCGCTTTCTTTCATTATTTATTTGATTTGTGCATGGTCAATGCCATTTTATATTCTGCTTCATAAGGCAAATTTAATTGTGATACCATTTCAGGAATGGCCATTGACCAACTCACATAGTAATAAGCTAAAATATGGTAGCCAGAAAACGTCTTGTCTTTTATTGAGTTAATTCTATAATCATCTTTGTCAGGCCTATAACCTTGGGTTCCTTGCATTGCAATTTCAAAAGCAATCTTTTTAATTTCCTCTTTTGGTTTACCTTCAAAAAACTGCAAAGCATCGACCATAAACATAGTGACAGCCATATTTGTACCTACTTGCTCTTGCGATTTTTGAAATTTGTCCATTTCCCTTTGTTTATAAGGGTCTTTGGACTCTAAATCATAAGGATCATTTTCTATTGAAGATAGTAGGTTGTCAATATCTAACCTTTTGGTTCTATACTCATGCTCATTAACAAGTTCAAAGTTCTTGTCTAGTTTTAAGTCTTCTGCCCAATGTAAAACCAATTCATATTCTTCAGCAGGTTCTTTGTCATCTTTGTATTGAAGATACTCGTCATAAAAATCTGTAGCAAGTTTCATTTCTGCCGGCGTAGCATTGAAGTCTTTAATAAAGTCAAATCCAAATAATTCTTTGAACTGCATTGCATTTACCAAATTGTAAACCTTGCTTTTTGAAATGATTTCCTTGGGAGAGAGTTCAACAATCTTTTTGTCAGTTACAGCCTTCAGGCCTTCTTGCAAAATATTGTAAAGTGAGATAAATTGAAAAGGTCTGAGTTCTGTGAATCCATTATAAAGGAAATTTTCAATAAACAAGTCAATCGGTGTATTGAATATTTGACTGTTCATACCTTCAAAAAGATTCGAACAATAATCGGCAATGGACTTTTCTGAAATGCCCATTTTGTTGAATTTCTTGATGGTCGTTTCCAGTCCTTTCTTGAATTCTGTTTTATGATGCTGATTTGAAATAAACAATTGATTTAAATTACCTTTTCTTGCTTCAATTACAAAATCTAAATGAACCAACTCATGCATTATTAAGTGTTCAACCGCTTGGTAACTTGGCTTGTATTTTACCATGTGATTTTCTTTGCCATAGTTTTCGGCAAACTCAAATTTTGCTGCGGTAGGAATTTGTTCATCTTGAACAATGTCAATTTTTCTGTCACCATCAAATTCAAGTTTATGTCTGTATTCCCTAAATATTTTTTTGCCAGTATCAGTTGCCATTATTTTTTTAGAAATCTCGAAAGCCTGTCTTACAGCGTTTTGATATAACACATCCTTACTTTTATTCAGTTTAATTGATTGAATGGTACTGTAAAAAGCAGAATGCAAGTCTTCTTCCATTTCAGCAACCATCGCTAATGCAAAATGAGTATTTGCATATTGGTCGTTAATCTTTAGCGCTTTATAAAAATATTTTTTAGCTTCTTCCAATTTGCCATGTTGCATAAGTTTTATACCAATATTGTTTATGGTGATATAGTCCTTTGGATTTGCAATAAGTGCCTGGTCATAATAATTCATTGCAGTAGGAACATCATTTTTGAACTTTGCAAAAATATTTCCCATCATTAGCAATGCCCATCCATTCTTTGAGTCCCAGCGTAATGCATCAATTAGGCAATTGACTGCTTCTTCTTGTTCGCCTTCGTCCGAAAGTATTTGTCCCATAATTCGGTGGTATTCCGAAATAGAAGGATTATTTTCGATTAGTTTTTTAAGAATAGGTTTTGCCTCTGAATATTTCGCTTTTTCGCATAGGGCAATAACTTTTTGGTAGTCCTTATCTTGTGCCAAAATTGCCGGAATGTCAATGTCAATACTCACAAAGTCATTGTCAATGGTTACGCTAGGTCTGTGGGGGCCATAAGTATAAAATTCTTGAATAGCATTGAGCAATGATTGTTGGTCGCCAGGGATAACAGATGGAAATATCGTGTAAAGAAAGTTGTCTATTTTATGAATGATTTGCATCTAAATTAATTCTTGATTTTGGTTAATGCTTTTTTTATGCCTTGAGTCGCCAAAGGGTCATTATCAACCGCTTCAATAACTTTGTCGCAAAGTTTACCTCTTTTAGCCTTACTCATTAACTCAAGTTTCTGTATTTTGACATTTCAATAAGTGTCAAATATAATGATTATTTTCGGTCTGTTAGGGTTGTTTGTAATATTTTGTAGCTAACCGAATTGTGGGATTTTTACTGTCCTTGGAACACGAAACTCCGCCTTTTGGGTAGGTGCTTTTATTGGCTGGTCGAATCCTTTAAGTTCTTTAATTTTTCGGGATTTTGTCTTGTGTCAAAGACTGTTGCAATATAAACAACGTTCATTTTTATCTAATAATATCCTTTAGGCGATTCCTTGATTCATTTGTTCAAAAGATTCTCATTTCCAAGATTGGATCTGCTTTTTTAAGTCCTTACTTGAAATCACCTTTCCTTCTTTAGCATCATTTTCAGCATTTCCAATTATTTCAATAAATTCCTTCTCTGAATATGGTGTTTTCAACTGTTTCTCCAAGAATTTTAATCGCTCTCCTCTAAGAAGAGACTCAATCTTGGCTATAATTTTCATAATATGTTTTTACAAATGTACAAATTTTAGGCAAATCCAGAACGCCTTTCGTATAACTCGCTTTAAACATGCACCACCTTTGATCCGGTTTTCGATTCCAGCTCTTTGAGTGCTACCCTGGCTACATTACCGCCTTGTTGCGCCACGTTTTTACTTTCTTCAAAATTTTGAGGTTCTATTGCTGCCGAAATATCCTTGGTAGATGCTTATGCTAGCATGTTCAATATCAATTCCATATTGGTCATATTGTCAAGCAGATTTTCTTTTTTCAAGCCTTTAAAAACCTTGTATTCTTTGGTGGTTTTATCTGCTCAGGCCTTAGTTATAATATCAGTTAAAGTGGCAAATTGCTTCCCTTCTTTTAATCCCCGGTTTTTCCATTCGTCTGTTAGTTCTTTACGTAGTCCAATACTTTTTAGCCGTTGGTTAATCCAACTTTCTGTGTATCCGAGTTTTATATATTATTTCAGTGCTCTGTCAGTACTTAGCTCAGGGTCTTGCATTTCATCCAATCTTTTGGCGGCTACTTTTGCCTGCCAAAGTTTGAATGGCTCTGCTTTGGGGGAAGGAATAGATTGAATAAGCCTGAATATGTACCCGAAATCAGCTACATCGTTCATCCGCATTTTGCCGTCGGCGGCAAGCATTTTCAAACCGTTACAATTTGTAACGATTTCATTTTCATCGACTTTTAGGCGTTGCATCAGCTTCCTCCAATAAGCATTGGAATCAATGCTATCAATTAAGACAGCAATGACATCGTTTATGGACATAAACCATTTCTCTTGCTCACTATCCCAAAAGGTACGTATTTGTTTGTCGTCGAATATTTGTTTACGTCTGTCCAATTTCATCCGGATTTTACACATGTTGCTGTTATGCAATGCAGTCTATCACTTAGTCTCATTTGCCTGTTCGAGAATTCTTTCAATTAAACTTTCGCTCAACCAAACTTGAGACAACTTTAGGCATTTTCAATATCTTCTGCTAATTCATCTGAATGGAGAAAGCTCACGTTGTACTTTGACAAAAGTTCCAGAAACTCTATTTTAGAAATGTTCAGAACTTTTGATGCAATTCCTGATGAAACTTTCCCAAGTTCAAAAAGTTTGACAAGTGAGGAAAGTTTCACCTCTTTGCCAAAGTCTTCTTTACTCAGCCTCATTGAATTTGCCAAATAATCATGGTATTCTATTAATATTAACTTAGAGATAAATTTGTTTTAATAGTTGAAACTAATAGATGAAAAATTCAAATGAATTGGTTGAATCTATAGAATGTATGACGAGACGACTGCTTTCGTATAACGCTGTTAGCGGAAGTGCCTTTATTTTTGAAGTTCTTTAGATTTCTTTTTGTCATTTGTTAGCAAATTTCCTGACTTACGTTTCTTCAAAAAGTTACTAAATTCTTTGTCGTCTTTTTCGCTTAGGTTTTTGTTGATAAAAACAAAATCTTTGTCGTCCATTTTTTTGAAATTTATCATAGCTTAAAATCTTTAAAATATTTTGTTGTTAAAATTTGTGATTCTTTGGTGTCAATAAACATTCTGTTTCCGCTAAAAAGTTTTGCACCCAATGTTTCTGTGTAATGGTCAATAAGTTGTGTTTTTGCCATAAACGATACAACTCCTTCATAGCCTTTTTCAAATGAATTTTTGAAAGCAAACGCAACTAGATTACCTGCAACACCTTTGTATAATTTACCTTTTCCTTTGTTGAATTTAGCACTTTCAATCAAGTCCATAAAAATATGGTCTCCTTTGTCAGTTATGCTGATAAGTCCTTGAATTATTTTCTGATTGTTTAGAGTTGTCAAACAATAAACAGATTTTGAATTGGATTTAATTTCTGAATGCCATTCAAAAACCCAATCTGATTTTTTAATTTTCCTTGTTTCTGAAATTTGACTAATATGCGTGTCAAAAACCTCTCCTGAAATAGCGTTTTCAATTGAGTTCGTTAGTTTGTCAATCTCGAAATCGATTTGTATTTCTTCTGATTTTTTCACAAGGTTAATTTACAAAATAATTTCCTGTTTCACAACTATTTTTTTCTTTACAGTCGTACTATTCTCGCATGACCGCCAACGTTTTGCAGATTGGCGATGGGCGGGCTTTTCAGCACAAAAGTTTGTTCGGAGAACTGAACTTTCGGCTACCACAAAACTGTCAAGCGGAGACGAAACCCCGCCTATTGCCAATTTGCTGTTAGCACCAGTTGTTCTTCCTTCTATCATTGTATTCTTTTTATTGCTCTTGTCGCTATGAAGGCAGGGAAAAAGTCGTCCATTTTACTTTCTCCGCCCCAATTGTCTTCATACATATTTGTCAAGTTAAAACCAGCGTCTAATTGTACACTAATCTGGTCTGTCAAACTATGTCCAAATACCAAAGCTTCATTGTTATTTTTCAATTCTTCTAATTTTTCTGTCGGCAATGAGTATAGGTCTGAAAATGGTTGCTTGTAAATTAGTTTCAAACATTCTTCGTCAAGTTGAAATGAAATTGGGTTGATTAAACCGGTCATTAAAATTCCATTTGGTTTCAAAACTCGGAAGCATTCTTTCCAAACTGGTAAAACATTGTCAACGAAGAGTATTGAACAAGGATTAAAAATCAGGTCAAATGAATTGTCTGCAAACACTGAAAGGTCTTTCATATCTCCTTGAACTGTTTTTATGTCAAGGTCAAATTTGTCACTTAAAGTTTTGTCTTGTTGTAACTGCTTTTCGGAATTGTCAAAAATGGTAACGTCTGCCCCCAAAGTTGCAAGAATTGGTCCTTGTTGTCCCCCACCAGATGCAAGTCCTAAAATTTTTAAACCTTTCAAGTCGGGAAACCAATTGTGAGGGACGGGTTTTTTCGGTGTCAAAACAATATTCCAGTTTCCATTCTTTACGTTTTTTAATTCTTGTTCGGAAACAGGAATTGTCCAACGGTCTTTTTTGTCAACGTAATTGTCCCAAGCTGATTTGTTATGTTTTACAATGTCCATTTTTTGTCGTGATGTGTCGTCCTACAATTGGTGCTAACTAGCTTATACCCGAAACGATCTTTAGCATATCCACTCATTTTGATATGTATTAGCGAAGGATTGTTTCGTTTTATTTCTAAATAAAGATATACTATTTAATTCATAAGTATTCATTTGTAAAAGTATTCCTTGACAACGTTATTTTCGTTGAGTTGCACCTGTATTTTGGTGCCGCCATCCTCGGTTTTTCAGATGATTATATCGTTCGGCAGCTACTTTTGCCAGCCAAAGTTTGAATGGCTCTGCTTTGGGGGAAGGAATAGATTGAATAAGCCTGAATATTTACCCGGAATCAGCTACATCGATCATCCGCATTTTTCCGTCGGCGGCAAGCATTTTCAAACTGTGACAATTTGTCACGGTTTCATTTTCCTCGACTTTTAGCCGTTGCTTTTTACCTTCTCAATTTTTTCGTCAATGTGAACCGCAAAATGTGTCATCTTATTTTTCATACACTTAAAATTTAATTGTCATTAAGTCGTCTCTTAAGCTACCGCTAACGTGCCGCGCACAGACGCATACTCTTTTCGGGTTTCGCTTGTGCGCTGTTATAACATGTGCCTTACTGTTAAAATTTTAATTGGAAATTGAATTCTAAACTACTCCTTGATGCAAATCCGCTATTGGAAATATTAAATCATAATCATTCCAATTTAAATTTCCATCTAGAATTATAAATTGCTTGAATTTAGTTTCATCTAAATATTTTTTAATTGATGGATGAGATGAAGTTTCGAGGAATGATTTAAAGTCAACCAATTTACAAACACCATCATTAAAAAATAACCTTATTGCATAATCACCGATATAAACAGCGGAATTGATTTCAATCAAGTCAGTTTGATCATCAATATAATCTTCGACTATTCTCATACGATTCTTGTATTAATTTTTTCAAATTCAATGTTCTTATGATAGATAAAATAATCTACCCATTTCTCTACTATTTTGTCAGCATATTTTTCAAGAAACACCTCAAAATCTTTTAAATTACTTCCTGTTAAAGGCCTGCGATCTTTTACTAATTTAATCTTAATTTCAATAATTTCGCCATCAACAATATAAAACTCAGCTTTACTTTCTAATCCATTATATTTTACATGAACGTGAATTGGCTATTGTTCATTAGAATAAAAAAAAGATTAAGACTCCAAGATATTCAAATATTTTAGGCATTCTTAAATGATTTGGTCAAAGCTACAAAATCTTAGTGATTTGTCAAAAGACTCTGGATAGTCCTTTTCAGGCATTTGGTATAACTCGCTTATACCCGAAACTATCTTTCGTCTAGCCATTCATTTTGACATGTATTAGCGAAGGATTGTTTCGTTTTATTTCTAAATTAAGATATACTATTTAAATCATAAGTATACATTTATACAAGTATTCCTTGACAACGATATTTTCGTTGAGTTGCACCTGTATTTTGGTGCTGTCATCCTCGGTTTTTCAGATGATTATATCGTTCGGCAGCTACTTTTGCCAGCCAAAGTTTGAATGGCTCTGCTTTGGGGGAAGGAATAGATTGAATAAGCCTGAATATTTGCCCGGTATCAGCAACATCGGTCATACGCATTTTACCGTCTTCCGCTGCCATATTCAACTGTCCGATTTTTTCGGACAGTTCATTTCCTTCTTTTTTGAGTTTGGCTTTCAGCTTCCTCCAATAAACATTTTGATCAATACTTTCAGTTAAGAAGGTCATGACATCAATAATTGACACAAACCATTTCTCTTGCTCACTATCCCAAAAGGTACGTATTTGTTTGTCTTCGAATATTTGTATCCGTCTGTCTCATTTCAACCGGATTTTAAAACATGTGATGTTATGCGATGCTGACTATCACTAAGTCTCATTTGCCAGTTCGAGAATTCTTTCAATTAAACTTTCGCTCAACCAAACTCCTTTTTCTTTCAGTTCGAGAATCAATGGTTTGAGCTCAGAAATAAGTCCCTGCTTTTTTGCTTTCACTAAAATTCCGATTGTTCCTGTTACTCTTAATCCTGCGTGCTTTGCGTGAAATCTGCCTAGTGATTCGTCCAACAAGATTAGATCCGCTTCACTTTCGGTTGCAAGAACAATGGCCTCGGCCTCTCCTTTATCTAAATCTAGAAAGTATGCAATAGATTTTCTATCTTGAATTTGTTCAATTTTAATCCATTCAAATGCTAATAAATTCAAATAATATTTCTTGTGCTTTCCTGCCTCGATTTCATTTAAAACTTCTTGAGGAATGTAAATTTCGTCATACAAAACTTTCAAAATTTCCAATTTTCCAATTTTCAATAGTGAAATAATTGGAGTCGTATTTGAGACAACTTTAGGCATTTTCAATATCTTCTGCTAAATCATCTGAATGTAGAAAGCTTACATGGTACTTTGACAAAAGTTCCAAAAACTCTATTCTAGAAATGTTCAGAACTTTTGATGCAATTCCTGATGAAACTTTCCCAAGCTCAAAAAGTTTGACAAGTGATGAAAGTTTCACCTCTTTGCCAAAGTCTTCTTTATTCAGCCTCATTGAATTTGCCAAATAATCAGGGTATTCTATTAATATTGTCTGAGCCATAACTTTATTTTCATAGTTGATACAAATATAAGAAAAATTCAAATGAATTGGTTGTATCTATAGAATGTATGACGAGACGACTGCTTTCGTATAACTTTGTTAGTGAAAGTGCCTTTATTTTTGAAGTTCTTTAGATTTATTTTTGTCATTTGTTGGCAAATTTCTTGTCTTACGTTTCTTCAAAAAGTTACTAAATTCTTGGTCGTCTTTTTCGCTCAAGTTTTTGTTGATAAAAACAAAATCTTTGTCGTCCATTTTTTTGAAATTTATCATAGCTTAAAATCTTTAAAATATTTTATTTTTAAAATTTGTGCTTCTTTTCCTGACAACATAGTAAATATTACTATACGAGACAGCAGATAAATATAATTTTACTTCGCCTTTTTCTGAATAGTCAAAGAGTTTTCCCGCTAAGGAAGAAAATGGTTTATGATCTGTCAAGAAGTCAATAACAATATTCGTATCCTAAAAGAAATTAATTATTTGGAATATTTTATTGAAAAAGCTTCTGTTAATTCCTTCTTGTAGTCAAAATCTTTTGGAAGCTTTATAGAACCCATTAATTCTTTGACTTTCGGCGAGAAATCCTTTTCAGTATTTTCATTCTGAACTAGAGCCTTCAAATAGTTCTCAATTAAAGCAGACAAACTCCTTCCATTTTGCTTTGCATATAGTTTTGCTGATTCAATTATGTCTTTTTTTACAGTAAGAGTGAGTTTCGTTGTCATACACGTATGATTTAAAATTTAAAAATACGTGATAAATTTGAAATAACCAGATGTATGACGATGTTTTTTAGTGCTTGTCGGTAACGGTTGGCGTGTAGGCGATGTTGCCTTGTGTTGCGCCTGCGGCAAGGCAATATTACTTACACGCTGTTAGCAGGCGTACCATTTTATTTACAGTATTTCTCTTCTATTTAAATCTCTTGCACTATAATGGACAGTCAAGATATCAATTTTCTCTTTGTCTATAATCTTGTAAATTATTCGATAATTGCCTTCAACTAATTCCCTTATAGCGGTATTTCCTTTTTCAATTACCTCTTTTCCAGCAAATGGTTTCGTCTTTAAAATTCTTGTCCTTGTCTTGATTTTAATTATTTCAAGTTGTGCGAATTTTTTGGATCCTTTCGAAATAAATTCATAAATACTTTTTAAGTCATCGACTGCAATGAGAGTCCAATTTATTTGGACCATTTCTCAATCTCTTTTTCTAATTCAGACTCTGTGATAGTTTCTCCTCTTTCAGATTCTTGTTCAGCTCTCTCAATTTTATCAAGTAATATGAGCTTGTCAATCAAATCTTCTAGAGAAAATTCATCTGGGAGTTTCTCTAGCGTTACAGTTAGTTGTTTCTTGGTAATCATATCAATTCTTTTTCGTAAAGGTAAGTTTTTTACAGCAAGTTCAAAAGTATGACCGCTAACTAGCTAATTCCCGAAAAAATCTTTCGTCTAGCCACTCATTTTACTATGTATTAGCGAAGAATCGTTTCTTTTTATTTCTAAATTAAGATATACTATTTAATTCATAAGTATACATTTATAAAAGTATTCCTTGACAACGATATTATCATTGAGTTGTACCTGTATTTTGGTGCTGTCATCCTCGGTTTTTCAGATGATTATATAACTCCTGGTCTGAATCATATTTTACCCTTCTATTTTGGTTATTTTGTACATCGAGTATGTCATTATTGTCTGAACTGTGATTCATTTGATTCCTGGATTATTTTGATTTTTTTGTTTGAATCTAAATCAGAAGCTTCCAGATAGTTAATCGCTTTTAATTCAACTGCTATAATTCCATATTTTAAAAAATCAACACGACGCTTTCTGATCTGATTATTCTTATAATAAACAGGCATTTCATGTTCCCGAGAAAGGTCAATTCCTTGTGACGACATTTCAAATTCAATGGCTCTTTGATAAATCACTTCTTGAAAACCGTTGCCTAATTCTGAATGCACAGTCATAGCACAGCCAATTATTGTCGAGGTTAGTTCGAAGTATTTGTATACTTCATTTATCATAATAAATCATTTAATCAGAAAAATCATTGTTCAGACAATTTTTAAGTAATGAATCAGCGGAAAATCTTTCTCAGGTTCGTCAATGGCAGCGGGATATACTTAATGACATTTCTTGCTAAGAAGATTTTATGTTGTAAGGATTTAAAAACATTTTGGAATAGCAATGGCAAACAAAACACCATCTTCCATAGAAGATCAAATAGCCTTTTGTTGAAACAATGAGGTTTGCTTTTTGATAACGAGCAAGCTGTACTACTTTTTAGAAAACATAAATTACTACTTCAGCCGACATATTGCCAAACCGAGGTTATTGTAGTTGTGCAATTTTTTCATTTATCTTTTCATGGAAGTTATGATATTTCGTCGGAACATTACTTTTCTTTTGGTCTAATAACCAAAATTTTCTTACCCCGTTAAAATTATACGCTACATAAAGGCCTCCCCAATCTCCCGCGTCTGGTTGCCCAATTACTTTTTCTGTTTCGTTAAGTAAATCTGCCGGAAAGTATTTTGTCAAGTCCTTTGTGTCAATGAATTTTTGTTGCGATAGTTGAACCCAGATTCCTTCATAAAATTCACCTGAATTCGGATATTGGCCTTTGGTGTCTTCAAATAGTTTTTCACTCTCCAACCTAAAAATTTCAATGCATTGTTCACCCACACATTTTCCGTAGAAATGTCCGAAAATAAGGTAGTCCGATGTTGAAAGTTCTAAATTGGCGTCTTTCTCACAAGATGTCAACATGAAAAGGGTCAGGCAAACCATTATTGAAATGTATTTTTTCATCTTTTAACTTTTTATTTATTTAAAAATCTTGTCTTTTGATCATTCCAAATATGGCTTTAACTAGCTTATAACAGAAACAATCTTTCGTATAGCCACTCTTTTTGGTCTGTATTACGTATCCGTCTGTCCAAGTATTCCATGACTGGTTATCCGGTTTAAATGAACCACCGGATTATCCATTTAGCAAATGTGCGCTTAGCGTTTCACCCAATTTTCGATTTTAATACCTTTGATTCTTTCAAACTCTTTAATGTTTTCAGTAACCATAATTAAGTCATTTTCGATTGATGTACATCCGATAAATAAGTCAAAATCACTAATCATTTTTCCTTCGCTCTGTAATCGTGCTTTCTCTTTTCCATAGGTCTGAATTGCGTCAAATATGGGTAATATAATAAGTTGGCCAATAAATTTTTCAATTAGTATATGATTCTTTTTAGGATTGGCACTTTTTTCTGCACCAAAAACTAACTCTGCTAATGTAATTTCAGAAATTGCACAGTTGTCTATGCCTACTTCATTCAATTTTTCAATTATGTTATATTTTCCTCTTAAAAAATGAATACAGATATTAGAGTCAAGCAAATATTTCATTATAAATCAATTGATTTTTTTTCGACTCTTGAATTTCTAATTTCATTTATAATTACATCGGAGGTTCTTGTGTCTTCCCATGCACCATACAGGTTCTTCAAGTCTAAATGTTTCTTTTCTTTAACCTCTATAGACTCTGTCAATTTTACAATCAGTCGTTTCTTAGAAATGTTGTCTAGTTTGGTCAAAAAACCAAAATATTTGTCGATAGTAGTATTTTTTAATGCTATTCTCATAAATTTTTTCTTTTCACAAAGATACTAAAATATGTCCAACCTTCTTTCAATGCCATTTTCCACATCTTCTAAAATGACATATTCGTTAGCTGTATGATGATCATAATAACCAATAGACAAATTACAGCTTGGCTAAGGTGGGGATTTTCACCACAAATGTTGATTTGGAGAACCAAACTTTGATTAACCATATATAGGTCTGCGGTGCACTGAACCGCTACTTTGGCCAAACCCGTGGTATGCGGTCGGCTTTCTATTTTTTCTTGATTTTCGATATTGTTTGACCAATGGATTTAGTCGGTTTGTCCATATCCTTATTTGCAAATTCAATGGCTTCTTGTATCAATGCTTTTACTTTTGGGTTTCTGTAATCGCTTGTTTTCTTTACGTCAACGTGCCTAATTAAATTACCTGTTCCTGTTAAAAGTTTATTAGGGTCTTTCAAAAGTGTACCTTTGTTAAACCCCAAGTTTAGGTGGTTTGTATAAATTGGCAACATACAAAAGGCGTCTGATAGCTTGTCCGATATTGAAAATACTGCTGTTAAGGCGTGAGTATGATAAACCAATTCGTTGCTGTCTGGATATAATGCTAAAATGTATTCTCTCAGGTCTGTGAACAAGTCAATAATTTCTTGGTCTTTAAATTCCAAGAGAAATTGAAAGTCTGGATGAATAGGTCGTGTTGTTATCATCTTGCTGAATTGTTGTATTGCATTCCACAAATTAAGTTACCTTCTGTGTCTAAAAACTTTTCAATGTGAACTGCAAAATGTGTCATCTTATTTTTCATACGCTCAAAATTTAATTGTCACTAAGCCGTCTCTAAAGCTACCGCTAACGTGCCGAGCACAGGCGCATACCAAATGCAAATTTTAATGGTTTTTTTATATCGAATTGAATATAAAGCATGTGGCATAACCGATGTCAGCATTAGTGTTTAATTATTTTATCAGAATTTGTAATAGTTAAGACTTCATCTGACCGTCTGGTAATTTTTTTTGATTTTACAACCAAACTTCTTTTTCTTTCTGTCCGAGAATCAATGGTTTGAGCCTTAAATAAGTCCCTGCTTTTTTGCTTTTACTAAAATTCCTATTGTTGCGGTCACTCTTAATCCTGCATGCTTTGCGTGAAATCTGCATAATGATTCGTCCAACAATATTATACACAATGGCGACCGGAACGAAGCCACAATCGACACATACCCATTTTCACCTTAAAAGCCATTATTAGTGGCACTATTTCATAGGAATCACTGGCTTTATGTAGCTTGGGTTTTGTTTGAATAGATTATTCATCATATCATAAATTGGATTAGAGATTTTAATAAAGTCATTCATGGATGGATCTTTAGGAAGTTTACTTTTAAAATGTCTGATAGAACTTCCAGCCTGTTGAATTATCGAGCCTTAAGATGGAGAATAAATGTTTATTAGTATTTTAGACCAAATTCCAAATTCTTTAGGAGCATCATATCTCATACTTTGTTCAACTGTTTTAAACGGCCTTGAAATGATTGGAAATAATTTCTTTTAGTGGTATCATTTAGAAAAGAAGCAGCTACCATTTTTTCAACTAATTCTGATTTGGAAATCATTAATGCCATAATTTCCTGAAAAGTCTTTTCCCTGATTTCTGCTTTTTCTGCTAGTTTAGCAAACTGTAAACCGATTTGGCCTTTGGCTAGATTTCTAGGCAATAGTCCATCATCTAAAGCAAATTCTTTGTCTTCTAAATGTATATGACTATTTAGTAAGTCATAAGCCGGGCTTAGTCGATAATCTCCAAAAGGTGTTTCTAGTATAGAGAAATTTTTAAAGTGTGCATCTCCATTTGAAAAAAGATAATTAAAGACAAGTATTCTAAAAAGTTTTGGTGATTCTATCTTGTAAGTTGTTAAATAATTGCGCATTAGTTCAAATATATCTAAATAATTCCCGATATATTTGTAATGTTCTCCATGGGTTTGTGAGGTTCTTTTTGCTAAGGAAGCAAAGTCATCTTGTGCTAATTTTGAGCCATCCTCTTTTACATCAAATCTTTTTGTGATGTATGCAGGTGTGCCATCTTTAAAAAATATCATAGCATTTTCTGCGGTTTCTATTCCATAAACCTGACGGGCGATTTGCATGGTTAAATGCTCATTGGCAGGCATTTGATCTGGCTTTTTACCAGCTCCTGGAATTGGTTTCAGAATATAAGTACCTTGCTCATTTTCATTAATTAGCCTTAACTTGTTTTTGTCAAGAAGTACAGAAAATTTTTCTTGTACACCTGATATCGACACACGGTTTCGATTCTCTTCAAACATCTGAGCAGTTTCTGGATTGGATGCTTGAGAATCGTAAGGCAAAACATGATACACTTTCTTGCCCTGAAAAACTCTATTTAAAGCTGTTCTGCTATAGGTATTAAATCCTTCAGATAATGTGCCGGGACAATATTTAATTTCTGGTATGCTCATTCATTTTCTAGTTTAATAATTCTAACGGCACCTATGCTGTCATTTTTTGCAGTAGTCATAAGCAATCCGAAATAGTCCTCTCTGTCGATTCTATTTAGTTTGCATACAACTTGCTTATTAGAACCTTCAGGAAGCATGTTGTAAAAAAATGGAAACAAGTATTTAGAATGAAATTCATTTTCTGTTTTAGGTAAAGTTAGACTGATGCTTTGCCTATAGTTATTTGCTACCCACTCTTCGTGATAACGAAATGAAAACGAACCATCATCGTGTTGGGTCAAGATACCCGCTGCTACATTCTTGAATAATACTTTGGCTTTTCTCATTTAGTATGTGTCAAGTTTTTAATTTTTAGGCAAATCTCCATGCCCAACACATCCGATATCTTATGCAATGTTGAAAGCTTAGGGTTTCCTTTTCCGCTTTCAAGTTCTTTTAAAGTTCTCAAACCAACACCTGATAGTTCTGCCAATCCCTCTTGTGTTACTTGTAGAACTTCCCTACGTTCTTTTATGGTTTTTATTAATTCTGAAAAGTGCATTATAAAGCATTAATTGATGCAAATATAATACTAATTTTTAAAAATTTAACAAAAAGTGCTTTATATTGCACTATATTTTACATGTGCTTGGACAGACCTCTACAATAAAACTTTTTTTTATTATAGAGGTTCTTTTCCAGGCGTTTATGATTAAGAAAATATCCTATAAAGTATTATAATAAAAAGAGGCTATCTTTTTAGACAGCCTCTTTTTATTATTCATTGAAAAAGGGGATTACATTTCCCAGCCTTTTCTATATTCTCTACCAACGAATTGGTTCGCATCTTCGAAATTGGTAATTTTCATGTTGGTACCATCCCAAAGTAACTTTCTTCTGCCATAAAACTGCATTTTACCATTCACCTCTTTTCTAAGATTATAGCTTCTTATAGCCAGATTACCCATGAGAACGGTTTCTGTCATTGGACCTGCATAATCAAAAGAAGAAGTAAGCGCTTTGTGTTCGGCACTGTTAAATCCAGCTTTACAAGCTTCTACCCATTTACGCTGATGGCCATATTCTGATTCAACTACATCGGCAGCATTTGGACCAAATTCTTGCGTACCGTCATATAAGAACAACTTAGGCATCATTGGTGAGCTATCATTGATATTGGTAGAAATGATACCTTTTTCACCGATCATAAGAACCCCATTGGCACTATCTGTGCCGCCAATATCCATATTTTCAGGAATTATTTCCGGATGAGCAGGTCTGATACCACCATCGCTCCATGTTAATTCTAATTTCGTATCATTTTTAGGGGATGGAGCAAAATGAAGGGTAATAAAAGAGGAGGGAGGACATCCTTCAGGATTATAATCTGCATTCCACATTTTACTGAAAACAGAAGCAACACTACACTCAGCATCCGTTGGATATTTCAGTCCAAGGGTTCTAAATGGAATATCAATTAAATGGCAACCAACATCACCTAAGGCTCCTGTTCCGTATTCCCACCAACCTCTCCAATTGAAAGGGTGCATATTAGGCACATAAGCGGTTTCTTTTCCTGGTCCCAGCCATAAATTCCAGTCCAGATCGGCTGGTTTTTTACTTTCATCGGGTGCCTGTAAAGGAACTCCCTGCGGCCAAACAGGTCTGTTTGTCCATACTTGTACTTTGGCTACTTTGCCAATGACGCCCGAATCAACCCATTTTTTGACTAAATCAAGAAGCGGATTTGAACCACCCTGATTTCCCATTTGGGTAACAATTTTATTGTTACGCGCAAACTCAGTCATAATTCTTGTTTCCCTAATATTATGAGCCATAGGTTTTTGCACATAAACGTGTTTACCTCTTTGCATGGCATACATGGCAGCTGGCCCATGGGAATGATCCGGTGTTGAAATGGTTACTGCGTCAATATCTTTCATTTCATCGAGCATAACCCGATAATCTTTGTATAATTTGGCATCAGGAAAGTTAGCAACTGATTTTTTTGCACTGCCTGAAAAATCTACATCACATAAGGCGGCAATTCTTTCTCTACCTTTTACTGAGGCATTGAAAATATCGCTTGATCCTTTACCTCCTGCACCAATAGCAGCAATGTTTAAACGATCACTGGGTGCTGTATAGCCAGTGCCACCCAATACGTATCTGGGAACAATAAAAAAAGAGGAAGCTACCAGTCCTTGTTTTATAAAGGCCCGACGCGACTCTTCTGTCTTTTTACTTTTTCGCATTTTAACTCAGGTTTTTTGATGTTTACAGAATTATATTTGGCTAACTTAAAGTAGCTCTACTAAAAGTAATTACTTTTTTTTAAGTTCCCAAGGGTAAACGCTCCTTTATTTGTAAATTGTTTTAGAAAATCGATTATTTCCTATAACGATGTGGTAACTGCCTTGAGGTAAAAAGCCTAAATGTAAAGTAAGGTCAATATTATCAATGATTTTTTCAAATACCTTTTGACCTAAATTATTATAAATAACAAGCTTTTTATTTACATGAATTTCTTTTAAACTTAGGTTTAAATTATCTACAAATGGATTTGGATAAACTTCAAAAATTTCTGAATGATTAATTTCCCTGATGGGTGTCACGTATGGTAAGCCTACAAAAATGGCGATATATTTATTGTCCTTTACTTGTAAAACGGAGGGATCACCCCCTTTTAGATTTGTATTTATATATCCATCCCAGTTAAATCCATCATTACTTGTATTATACCATATTTGGTTTCCAGAACCATAAAATCTTAACTTCCCTTGAATATCAACCATTAAATTTCCTGTCCAATTATGGGAAAAATCGGACGGAATAGTTGGTTGTTGCTTAAATATTAATCCATCTGTTGAAGTATAGTGTAATGCTCCATCTTGTGGTGCACCTTTGGGTGCAGTATAATGCCACTGATTTTTAAAATAAATAACAGCGGGATCAATGACTTGTTTAAGTAATTCGTCAATTCGTGCATTGGGTTCAAAAGTATAATTGATTCCATCGAAACTCCTCGCTGAATAACAATTAACGGTTGCGTCCAGCCCTCCTTGTGGCAAACCTACACTAGATGAAAAATACATTCTTAGACTATCTTTTCCAAAAACAACCATCGTCGGATCGAATGCTCTTTGGAAATTAGCAGGAATTCCTTGTATGTTAATTGGCTTTGGGTCTGTCCATGTTTGTCCATTATTATAAGAAAATTTAACCGCAACCCTATCCCAAGTTGGGGAGGGAATTGGCTTTCTAAACCACTGAAAAGCACAAATTAAAGTGTCGCCTTTCCATTTTATCACACTTGGAACACCCGAAGAATCTTGAAAAATTGTCACATTATTAAATATTTTTCCATCCGTTGAAGTGGCAATTTGCAATGGATTATTCCAAGGCCCTTGTTGTGTTAATTGGGCATTTATTTGATTAGCATAACAAAAAAGTGCGAAATAAATAAAGATTTGAATCTTTTTGAAAGTCATAAGATTTAATTTAAAGGTTTAAAAATTTCATAAATCACTCCGGGTTCTCCCTTCAATAATGTTTCTATATGAAAATTCATTCCAATTTTTTCCATAATTTTTATGGATCCTTTATTTTCTGAATAAGCTTCTGCATAAATTCTTTTAAGATGAAGCCTTTCAAAGCCATCCTTCAAGGCAAAGGCTGCTGCTTCAGTGCCATATCCTTTTCCCCAAAAGGTTTTTTTAAATCGATACCCCAAATCTGTCTCTCCTGTATCTTCATGATATTTAAGGCCGCACCATCCAATAAAAGCATTGTTTTCACGAAGAAATACGCCAAATCGGCCTCTTTCCCATTTTTCAAAATGATTATAACTCAGGATAAATTTTCTAGCTTCTGCTATGCTGCTAAAGGGTTGATCCCCTGTGTATTTCATGACTTCCGGATCTCCGTTCAATTCGAATATATCTTTCGCATCTTCTGATGAAAATGGTCTTAATATTAATCGGTCTGTTATTAAAGGTTCCATTAATTTCTGGTAATAACTATGCCTGGGAATTGATGCGTTGATTTTCCATCTTTATAAACGGAAATACCATTTACCCAAACTTGTAAAATACCTTCACTAAGCGCTTGAGGTTGAGTGATGGTTGCTTTATCTTGAATAAGGGCAGGGTTAAAAAGAACCATATCTGCAAAATTTCCCGATGTAAGAATGCCTCGATCTGTTAATCCCAGGTTCTCAGCACAAAGACCTGTCATTTTGTAAATGGCCGTCGGTAAAGTTAGCAATGACTGATCTCTGACATAATTTGAAATTATTTTTGGAAATGCACCTCTTCCCCGTGGGTGACCAGTAAAGCCTCCATCAGAACAGACATTGGTATAAGGCCAGGATAAAAAGGTTTTAAGATCCTCTTCCGACATCGCCTTGCCCATTATTCCTTCAATTGAGCCGGAATAATCAGGGTTATTTTCCTCAAAAATGGAGGCATCAGCAACTAATCGCTGTAATGTTTCAGCGTCTGTTGATTTTCTTATTGCAGCAATTTGGGAGATCGTTTTTCCAACATAATCTTTATTAGGAGCATATCGTAATAAAATACTCTCGCTGGGATCAAATAATTGATTCACTGCAAATTCTGCTGCTGCCGGATTATCATAATCTCTGTTTGGAAATAATACCCTTAAGGTAGATTGCCAATAGGTGTAAGGATAAATATCTGCACTGATTCTGATTCCCTTTTGCCTTGCTGCTTGCAGTTGCTGGATAATCTGAGGGGCATTTCCCCATTTACTTTTCTGTGCAATTTTTATATGTGAAATTTGAACTGGAAGATTAACCTGGGCGCCAATTTGTATGATTTCATCTATCGCATTTTCGATTTGAATATCCTCACTTCTGATATGGCTCATATATCTTGATTTATATTTTGCTGCTATTTGAGCTAAAGAAATGACCTCATTTTTATTTGAGAAGAAGCCTTCCTCGTATTCCAGCCCAGTGGAAATGCCAAAGGATCCTTTTTTTAGTTCATTTTCCAGGTCCAGTTTCATGCCTTCTACCTCTTTTTCTGAGGCAGTCCTAAATAATCCCCTTAATCCCATTTGCTTGATTCTCAAGCTGGCATGTCCTGTGTAACTGAGCAAATTAATGGCCGGTTTATGCTTTGCATATCTGCTTTTTAGAGAATCCATTGGTTGGCTAAAGCCATCTTGTCCAATACAAATGGTAGTAATACCTTGACTTAAAACAGGTAAAGCTTCCAGATTTTCTTCTAATCCACCCTCATGATGACTATGCGTATCTATGAAACCAGGCGCTAATATATTGTCTTGTCCGTCAATGACTTCTTCACCTATGTATGGCTTCAACAGACCCATTTCCACTATTTTATTTCCCTTTATCCTGATGGAGCCTTTTCTTTCAGGTAGGCCTGTGCCATCCAATATGCGAACATTGGTTATCAATGTGCTTTTCTGAAATTCAACGGTTTTATGGTTAAACCATTGTTGAATGGCTCTGGATGATGAGGGATTTGTATTATTCGTCAATAAAATGATGGTTTCCTTAGCTTTTAAATTTGTTGCCATATAATTGTAAAATCCAACCCAGGATCCAGTGTGTGAATATTGGACTTTTAGGGTATCTATCTGAAAACCAAATCCATAATTTGATAATTTTCCATTATTTAAAACAGTAGGCTGGAAGGCTTCCTCCAGTCTAGCTTTTAAATATTCCTTTTTCCATGCCTCCGTCCATTTTAATAAATCGTTTGCAGAGGAGTATAAATTGCCATCACCAAACACACCATCTATCCTATACAAATCATTTGGCAATAACTTTCCATTTTCCTCTTTAAACCCTTTAACCCTGTTCGGGAATGGGTGATAGGTATTAATGGTATGAATTTTTGTATTTGTAAGGTTCAATGGTTGAATTATAAATGATTGCATTAATTCATTGATTGGCTTTGAAGCTATTTTTTCCAATACCAGGCTCATAATAATATATCCTGTGTTGCAATACTGAAATTTAGACCCTGGTTCGAATAATAAGATTGGTTTTTGATCAGCTAGAAATTCCAGCACATCATTGTTTTTAATGGTATCTAAAGGGCCCGTTTGATTTTCTGCCCAAAAGAAATATTCCTGAAGACCTGAAGTATGTTGCAGCAAATGCCTTATTTTTATATTAGGATAAGGAAATGAAAGGAGGTGTTTTTGTATGGGATCATCGAGGCTAAAAGGATATTTTTCTTTTACTTTTAAGGTTAACAGGCCAATAAATTGTTTGGTTAATGAGGCCAGATTAAAACTGGAGGACTTGTCTATGGGCGTTTTATCAGATAAACTAAGGTTTCCAAATGATTTTTCATACTGTATTTTTCCATCCACAGCATATAAAAGGATGCCATTAAATTCATTTCTTTGTAAAAGGGTATCTACAACTTTATTTAATGAGGTTAATCTGTTATTATCTTGTGCAGTCAAGCAGTTGAAAGACAAAAGACCTATTATAAACAGGGATAAGGTGGAAAGATTTTTCATTGCCTTTTTATTTAAAATTAACAATTATTAATTTTCTAAAACAAGAAATAATGAAAAAAGCTGTTTTTAAAGAAGATCCCGCAAAAACATATTTTTCAGGAGAAGGATGTTTTATTAATGAACTCTTTAATGAAGTAAATCATTCAGGTGGTTCTATTGCAAAAGCGACAGTAAAACCCGAAATGATCACTGAAAATCATTTGTTGTCAGACACCGATGAATGGTATTATATTTTAGAGGGAATAGGGGAAATGTTTTTGAATGGCCAAAACATAGGGGAAGTTAAACCGGGCGAAACAGTTCATATTCCTCAAAATACACCCCAGTACATTAAAAACACCGGATCAGAAGATCTGGTGTTTCTATGTTTTTGCACTCCCGCGTTTAAAATGGAGGTTTATAAAAAGGTGGAATAAAGTTATTAATCAAAGATTCGGTTGAGGCGTATATCTTAGATACGGTTTAATGATATCTACCCCTTTTGGAAATTTCAATAGGGCGTCTTCTGTAGTTACAGAGGGAACTACTATTACATTTTCGCCTTCATTCCAATCTGCTGGAGTCGCTACACTGTAATTAGCTGTCAGTTGCAAGGAATCAATTACTCTTAATACTTCATTAAAATTCCTACCTGTTGAAGCTGGGTATGTGATTGTAAGTTTAACTTTTTTATCTGGACCTATAACAAATAAAGACCGCACAGTAAAAGTTTCAGAAGCATTTGGATGAATCATTCCGTACAAATTGGCTACAACCTTGTTTTCATCAGCTATAATTGGAAAATCAACTTCACATTGTTGTGTTTGATTGATATCTTCAACCCAATTATGATGTTTAACTAACGAATCAACGCTCACAGCCAAAACTTTTACATTTCTTTTAGAAAATTCACCTTTAAGTTTGGCTGTTCTACCAAGTTCAGTGGTACATACTGGTGTAAAATCTGCAGGATGTGAGAATAATACACCCCAGCTATCACCTAAAAATTCGTGGAAATCAATGTCACCAACGGTCGTTGAAGCATTAAAATTTGGGGCTAAATCACCTAATTGTAAACTCATCTCTTCTTTTATTACAAAGATATATAAATCCTATAGAATATGTAGATTTAATAATTAATTTAATTGATAAATTAAATTAATTAAAGAAAAAACTAAAATTTATTCACTAATACACCAAAAATAGCCGCAGTGAAAAACATGAATAAACTATAAATGGCCGCCGGAGTTGCCATTATATTATTTCCAATAACACTTAATGCTATGAATATGGCTAAAGTGCCATTATGAATACCTATTTCCATGCCGATAGCTATGGATTGAGATTTTTCCAGAGAAAAAAATCTGGGTACATAATAACCAATAACCATGCATAATATATTGAAAAGTAAAGCGGGGATACCTACCAGGGCGAAATAATGAGGTAATTTTTCCTTTTCGCTATAAAGTGTTAGAATGATAATGATAGCCAGGAAAAGTGCGGAAGCTATTTTTACTGGTTTATTAAGTTTTTCTGCAATCTTTGGTGCTTTTGACCTTATTAACATACCAATGGACACAGGACCTAATACAATGAGGCAAACTTCCATTATCTTTTTAAACTGTAAAGGAATTACATCCCCCGTTGCCATGAAGGCAGCTATGGAAATATTTACAATCAGACTAATGGAAAATACTGATAATAGGCTATTTATGGCTGTTAAAGATACATTTAAAGCTACATCCCCTTTTGCGACATGGGAAAAAAGATTGGAGGTTGGACCTCCGGGAGCCGCCGCAAGTAACATGAGTCCTACCGCTAATTCAGGCGATAATTTAAATCCTACCGCTATGAAATAGCAGACAAAAGGAAGAAGAATCATCTGACAAAATAACCCAATGATAATGGCTTTCGGATAGGTTATTATCCTTTTGAAATCGGCAAGGGTGAGGGATAACCCTAATCCCATCATTATAATTGCTAATCCTAAGGGTAACAGGACAACAGATAATACACTAGATTGCATAAAAATAAATTAAAATGATTTTATTGTCTTTGATGCCCATTTGGTAAAAGACACAACAATATACTCATTTTAAAATATCTTTAAGGTGATAAATTTTAAAATTTTATAAGGTCAATTTCTTTTTCAATGCCCATTTTATCAATAAATCCAACTTTTTCCCACAATAATTCCTCGTTTTTGTATAATTGTAAATAGGGTAGAGCGTCTATTTTTAGACTTTTACATAATTCACTTTGCTCGTCTGCATTGATACGGATCAAGGTTACTTTTTCCTTTTTTTCGTTTGCTATTTCATTTAGGAAAGGTTCCATTTTTTTACAAGGAAGGCACCAATCGGCATAAAAATCGACTAAAACGATTTTATCTCCTTTGGTCAGTTCTTTGAAAGAAGCTAAATCCATACCTGCTACCTTTTTCACTGAACTATCCGTAGTTAAAGGTAAATTGGCCGCAGACCATTTCATGATGCCACCCATTAATTCATAGACATTTGAATATCCATTATTTCGCATAAAATTAGCCGCGGACATACTTCTGCTGCCACTTAAGCAATAAATAAAAATTGGGGTTGTTTTTGGAATGTTATTAATTTTACCATCGAAAGTCGGATCATTCCAACTAATATTTGTCGCATTGGCAATGTGTCCTTGTGCAAATTCTCCTTCTGTCCTGACATCTAATACAACACCACCTGGGGTGGTAGCTATTTTATCGGAAAATTGCGGCGCATTCAATTGGAAATTTATTCCACCTGTTGTGTTGGAGGAATTACAAGATGAGGTAAGTACTAACGAACCTAAAATAAAAGATAAAAGGGAAATCGACCTTTTCATAGAGCTATATTTTTATTTACTGCGAATATATGCGTTAAATCAGTATTGATTTGTAATATTGGTCACATATCCATTTATCGGACCAGGTTTATAATTTGTTCCTTCTGACCTTTAATCAAACTTCCATCCACATCTTTAAGGGTATAGGTGATAATGAAAATGTAGGAACCTTGTGGAATTATTTTCCCTGAAATGTCCCCTGTCCACGCTGTGTTCATTCCACTATCTATCAAATTTCCCCATCTGGAATATACTTTCCATTGGTAATCAGTGATTTCACAAGCAGAATAAATCTCTAATAAGTCATTTATTCCGTCATTATTAGGACTAAATGCATTGGGAATAAAAAATGGACACTCACAATTTTCTTTTTTTAATATAAAATGATGAATACTTGGGTCAGTACAAGATAGTTTATATGCTTTATATGTGCCAGGATTAGCAATGATTCTTTCCTTAGACTGAAAATTATCCCACCATATGTATTCCTCTCCCGGTAAGGTGATTTTCCATGTGGCATCGCAAGCCAGTGTAGTGTCTGTAACCAGCGGTAATTCCTCTGTTTCAGTTAAACAAAAGGGGGTATGTATTCTTTTCCATGTGGCAGTATCTGGTCTGAAAATATTTTCCTGCGTAAATGAAAAAGAGGTAAAAACAGGATTAATAGATTCAAATTTGATGGGCGTATAATTTTTGGATACCATTTCTGGTGTTACTGTATCCAAACAATCCATGTTTTTACCCATCACTTCGTATTGAAAAAGGAAAGTATTTATATCCCCCTTTTTACTTATAAATGGGTCAATAGATCCTATGATGGTATTTATATTTTGGTTATCGACTTGTTGATTAAGTTGAGTGGAACTTAAATTTAAGGGAAATAAAATATTTGATATGGAGGAAACCAATCCATCTTTTAAAAACAGTATTTGGGTTAGGTTTTTTTTGTCTCGGGTTTGGGTTAATAAGGTTACATAAATAGATCCATTTTTCAAATTACTGAGGGCAGAAGCTTTTCCAAGTCCTCTGTATCGTTGCGTTTCCCAAATTTTTTCCCCTTTATTATTTATTTTAAATAAAAAATGAGAACTGTCTGCAACGCCCTCAAAAATGGAAGCATCGGCAGTTAATAAGGGACCTCCAATAATTTTGACTGTTTTATCTCCCTTCATTTCATAAGCCCAAACCGGTGAACCATCATTAGTAAGGTTAAAAAGATAATTTCCGGAAAAGGCATTAAATGAATGATCATTTTGAATGGCTACCTTTCCTGAAGATTCAAATGGAAAGAATTTTTTAGCCCACAAAAAGTGGAGCTTTGCGTTAAATTGTGCAATAAATCCATTTTTTTTGGTATTGAAATCTAATAATAATCCATAAATAATAATTATATCATCTTTTATATCCATGGAATAGGTGAAATGATCTACCGTGCCTGGGTTGAATACTTTCATTTCTTCATTTAATCCGTTGGTAACATTGATTTTCATCAAAAATATAGATTCCTTTAGGCCTTTATAAATACTACCATATAGTATAATTTCATTTGTATTCAAAATAGCTAAGTCATTCATAATTATATGGTCGTCAGGTACTTTATAAGCATAAGACCACATAACCTGTCCACAATAATTAATTCGTTGACAAAAAAGCCTGGCTTCTTTGCCTCCATTGCGCAAAGATTCTAAACTTGAGGTTGCCAGGATAATATCACCGTTGGGTAGCCTCTTTATTTTTGTTTCAGCATAATGAATGGAATCAAGGTAAACGTTTAAAAAGTCTTGCGAATATCCTGACCATGTATTGAACAGTAAAATGTAAAAAACCAAGCATTTCCTGAATATAATGTTCATAATCAGGGTTTATTGATTCAACCACGTTCGCATTTTAACACCTCCGTTTCCATAAAATGCTATTTTTGAAATAGAATTATTTACATGTATGAAATTACCTGACTGAGAATTAAATGAATGTCCAAAGTAGGATTCTGTTTTACGTTTAGTTCCATTTTTTAAATAAATTATGGCATGTCTTTCATTTTTAAGAAAGGGTATCATTTTATTTCCTGGGCTATTTAATCGAAAAGCCAGCAACTTATCATTATTTTGACCTGCCAGATAGTAAAGCGCATTTTTAACAGGTATCGAGGTTAAGCTTTTACCGTCGCCAGGAACATAAAATCCTGATTCTGTAAATGGAACAGATGTAAACGAAGTACCTTTTTGATTTATCAATGTTAAACCATTTAAAGCATCTGCCTTACCCTGTTGCACTTCAATCCCAAAATCATTTCCAACCAGATTTATATCTAAAAAGCCATCGTTATTTAAATCTGTTGTCACAGCGGCATAAATAGGAGCCATTTGAGCTTCATAGGGTAGTGAATGCATCTTGAATTGGCCTTCGCCCAAATTTTCTATCCAGCTTGATTTCATAAGAACAACCTGTTTTTTAATCACATTTTCCATGTTTAATCTGCTAAATATTTCGGAAGCAGTCGCCGCTCCATATTCTCCAAATGAATTATACTGTTTTCTTATACCAGAAAATTGCGTTATAACGTCTTGCAGCGGGTGGTATAAATATTCTTTTCGAACACCCAAACTATCAGGCCAATATCTTGATATTAAAGGATCTATACTTCCATTATTATCCAGGTCTTTTGCATAAATAGATAAAGGTTCCTTTTCCGAGGCAACCATATTAAGATTACAACCAAAATTCCCTACAACGTAGTCAGTGTCTCCATCATTATCCTTATCAAAACCAGTAATACTATTCCACCAACCCGTTTGTTTTTCTAAACCGGTAGATATTTCAATTAATTTACCTTGTTTATTGGCAAAAAATCGAATGGGCATCCATTCACCTGTGAGAATTAAATCGATGGATTGGTCATTATTAAAATCAGTCCATATAGCGTCTGTAATTAATCCCGGATAAAGTAAATCTTTATTCATCTCAGCAGTAGCATCACGAAATGAAGGCTTACCTTTTTTACTTTCATTTATTAGTACGAAAGATCTGTCGGGTTGGGGATAGTTAAAAGGAAGGGAACGGCTGCCAATAAATAAATCTAAATCTCCATCATTGTCAATATCTGTAGCTTTTACACAACTGCCATTGGAGGTGATATTAGGTAAGGCATTTTTTTGAGGTTCAAATAATTTATTTCCTTTATTTAGAAATAACTGGTCTTTGTAAAATGGATTGTTTGGTTCAAATTGAGCACATCCCCGGGCAAAATATAGGTCATTTAAGCCATCTCCATCAGCATCAAAGATTAATATTCCAGCATCCTCTTCATCTCCCGCTTCGGTGTTTTTAAAATGATAACTTTTCGATTCAAATTGGCCATTTTCAAGTTGGTAAAAAATAATCTGGTCCTGGTTCTTACTTCCACTGACAATAAAATCTTCTAATGAATCACCATTTAGGTCGCCAACAGCTATGGCAGGCCCATACTGGGAAAGTTTATGAGGGAGGGTTCTCTGAATATTAAAATCAATAAAATCTTTATCTACGTGGAGATAGTTAAGATTTAATTCGGCTGCATTTTCAGTAAAAATCGATGGATTATTTCTTGGAAATATCTGTTCTGTTGATATTTTCTTTTTATCAAAGGTTACTACATGCGTTTTATTTGCATTGACATTATAGATAGTTTGTAAAAAACCACCCGGCCAAATAATTTGAATAGAGTCAGCTTTTTTTTCCTGGTTGAGACCAAACTGAAATACTACTTCAGATTGGGATAAATAACCTCTACCGGAAAGAAATGATTGCTTTTGCTTATGGTTTTTGTGGTAAATGATGGCCGATGCGCCAATAGCATCTGGGTTTTTATCGGAACCGATTAATTTTAAGCGAATATAATTTTGTTTTTCTGGGAGTAAATTATTTTTAAAAATAAAGGCTTTATCATTAATATTATTCACTACTAAATCTAAATCACCATCGTTATCTAAATCGCCATAAGCTGCACCATTTGAGAAACTGGGTAATTGTATACCAGCGTCGGCGGTAATATTTTCAAAGGAGAGATCACCCTTATTTTTAAAAAGGAAATTAGGAGATTTCACCTCGGGAACGGCAGATAGTAATTCTTCGGTACTTACTAAACGACTGGCGTAGGACCGGAAAATAGAGAAGTCATGATCGGTAACATCTTTAGGATAACCATTTGAAATAAAAACATCTTGAAGTCCATCGTTATCAAAATCTGCAAATAACGCGGTCCAGGACCAGTCTGTTTCATGAATGCCTGAAAACATACCTTGCTCTGAAAACACAGGTAACCCGGATTTAGGATTAACTCCTTGGTTTACCTGTAAGGTATTTCTCATAAATTGATGATTATAGCCAAATCTTTTGGTGAAAATTTCCCTTTGATAACTGCTTTCCCCCTGAAATAATTTTTTCCTTTTATTATAAAAGGGCTGCATTTCAGTGGTTAAAAGGTCTTGCAAGCCGTCATTATTAACATCACCAACGTCACTTCCCATTGCTGTCAGACTGATATGTTTAAAAATTTCTGCAGCATGATTGGTAAAAGTACCATTCTTATTATTTATGAAAATAAGGTCATCGCTTTCAAAATCGTTAGCCACATAAATATCGGGATAATGATCTTCATTAAAATCGACAATAAGGGTACTGTGACTATAACCATCCAATTGAATGCCAGCCTCCTCTGCAACATCGGTAAAAACGGGATGTCCTAACTTATCGTTCCAGTCATTTCTGAATAGTCTGTCCCTGTTTAAGGCCTCTTTCCCTATACGTTTTTCAATAAATTCGTGAGGATATTTCTCCTCTACCCAATTAACGCCGATAAAAACATCGAGATCACCGTCCAGGTCGTAGTCAAAAAATTGGGCATGGGAAGCATGGGAGGTATCTGCTAAGCCATAATCTGCGGCCATTTCGGTAAATGTGGGCGTACCATCTGACTTATTACCATTGTTTACATATAAGAAATTTTTCCGGTAATCGGCCTTTCCATTTAAAGTATTACAAACATAGATGTCTTTTTTGCCATCTAAATTAATATCAATGATCGTCACGCCGGATGACCAGAATTGGTTAGAAGGTTTCTGGGTTCCTGAAATTTTAGAGGTTTCAGTAAACTTAAAATTCCCATTATTAATGTAAAGGGAATTATCTGATTGGCTTGCAGTAAAAAACAAATCATTCAATTGGTCGCCATTCAAATCGGCCATGGCTACACCACCACCATTATAAACGAACTCACTCACCAAAGCATTTAGCGTATCATTAACGGTTATTTTATTTTCAAAAAAGATACCTGAATCAGTTGCATCTATTTTTGTAAACAGGAACTCTTTTTTATCACAAGTAAGGATAAGGGATAGACAAAACAGGCTAATTAAAATACGCATAAACAATTATTTTGAGTGCATGTAAAATTAAAAAGGGCGCCTCAATTTTACGCATTGAGGCACCCTTTTTTATAAAACAAAAGGAGTTAATTAATAACCTGGATTTTGTTTTAGAACGGTACCTTGTAAATCAATTTCACGTTGAGGAATTGGATAATACTCATCGTTTCCAGCGGTAAATTTAGCACCACCAAATTTAGTCACTAATATTTTAGCTTCATTTCTAAGATAAGCATTTAGCACAGGTTCAGCGATACCCCAACGAACAAGGTCGAAGAATCTGTGACCTTCACCAGAAAGTTCAAGTTTTCTTTCCATTCTAACTACTTCATTTGCAGAAGCTTTAGATGCAAAAGCTGATTCAGGATAAAGGGAAATCACATAATTGGCAGCAGGTGTTCCGTCTGCTTTTTTAACCCAATGCGCTTTATTAGCGGCACGGGCACGTACCAGGTTTGTTAATTCTCTTGCCTTAGTTAAAGAACCAGCTTCAATTTCAGCTTCTGCTGCCATTAAAAGAACATCAGCAAAACGAATGATGGTATAATTCATGGTGGCATAACCACGAGTCCATGAGCTACCGTCAGTCAATTTATTTTCCTGAGACTTATAGTAAACATATTTCTTAGGAGAATAAGGACCAGCATAAGGTTGAGCGCGAATCCATGCTTTACCAGGGTGAGCAATCCAGTCAAGATATGGAATACCACGACGACCAATGGAATGGTCTAAACGAGGATCCACAGGACCTGCATCAGGTGTAAATGGAGCACTTGATTCAACACCGTAGTCATGCTTTAAGGCATTGGCGTCATTGTTATATGATCCATCTAAAAGAGGAAGACCGTCTTTTGTGCGGAAAGTATTAGCCATATCAAAGGAAGGCTGGAAGAATCCACAGCAGTTACCAGGACCATCTAAACCTGTATTGTAAGGATAGTTAAGGTCGTCATAGTAGTTTGCATTAGCTACGTTACCTGTATTCATAGACGATTCTACGTCCATAACTGCTTCAGCATGATTATCAAACTCAGCGTTAAAGATTTGAGTATAATCATCCAATAATTGATATTTTCTTCCGTTTGTTGTCTTACCAT
>Ga0208787_1000036_pt1 | contig 59245 bp, 64 predicted proteins | sample Wag4_2014_7_11_FD_187362 | JGI IMG/M metagenome (GOLD analysis project Ga0208787, IMG submission 187362) | Fresh water microbial communities from Ohio, USA - Utica-2 Time Series HT 2014_7_11 (SPAdes) (version 2) | ecosystem: Environmental > Aquatic > Freshwater > Water tank | place: USA: Ohio...
TCCATGAGCAGTATCAAAATGGGCAGCGCCGTAACTGAACAAGCCATCCCGACGCCCAGTACAAACTGCCAGGGCTCCGCGTGGGGCCCGATCCATCCGGGGTAGGTCGTCAACAACAGAGCTGCTGCACTTCCGAGAATCAGTGGAGTAACCAGCGCACAACTGGCTGTAATCGCGCTCTCTCGCCTGTGGATCCACGCCTTGCGAAGGTCGAGCTCCATTCCCGCGATAAATACGAAAAGCATCACGGCCCACCATGCGATGCCGTTGAGGGACTGCACCACAGCCGGCGTAAATACGAACTGGTAGTAGTCAGGAAAAGCACGCCCCAGTAAACCCGGGCCAAGGACAATGCCCGCAACAATCTGAACCACAACAAGCGGCGCAAAGTAATCCGTGCGACCAAGACGCCAGATCAGCCAGGGCAGGCTGAATATAAGGATCATGGCAATTAAGAAGAGCTCAACGGTGTTCATGGTTGGATTATGCTATGTGCACCGCAACAACACGGCCACCCTGCCTAAGGCTTAAAGATGAGCACACTGCACAAAATTGTCATAGTCGGCGGCGGTGCCGGCGGTCTAGAACTGGCCACTCGACTCGGCGACCGTTACGGCCGGGGGAACCGAGTCCATGTCACGCTCGTTGACAAAAACCGCACCCACATCTGGAAGCCGAAGCTTCATGAAATTGCCTCGGGAAGCATGGACTTGGGCGACCACGCGGTGGATTACATGGCCCAAGCGCACTGGCACCACTTTACGTTTCGGATCGGGGAACTTCAGGGCCTTGATCGCGAGAACAAAACAATCGAATTGGGCCCATACCTCGACGATGCCGCCCAACCTGTTACGCCGCCGCAGAAGATTGCCTACGACACGCTAGTCATCTGCATTGGAAGCCTTAGCAATGACTTCGGTACGCCAGGCGTCAGAGAGCACGCCCTTCGCCTCGAGACCCAACATGATGCAAAGGCGTTTCACTCGAAGATGGTGAACGCCTGTATCCGCGCCCACAGCCAATCAGGAGCAATCCACGATCGGCAACTCCACGCAGTCATCATTGGGGCGGGCGCAACGGGCGTCGAGCTTGCTGCCGAGTTGCACCGGACCACCCGTGAGGTCGTTGCCTTTGGGCTAGACCGTATTGATGCAGACAAGGACTTAAAGGTTAGTCTGATTGAGGCTGCAGACCGCATCCTGCCTGCGCTCAACCCCAGACTCTCACATGCTTCAGAGGCACTCCTCTCGCGGCTCGGCGTGCAGGTCATTACGGGTGCTCGGGTCATGGAGGTGATGCCCACCAAGATTCGTCTGGCGGACGGGCGTGAGATTGAATCGGAATTGGTGGTCTGGGCTGCCGGCGTGAAGGCCCCAGATTTTCTGAAAAACTTCGGCGGTCTGGAGACCAATCACATCAATCAATTGGTCGTGCGCGACACGCTTGAGACCACGCGCGACCCAGACATCTTCGCCTTGGGTGACTGCGCGGCCTGCCCGTGCCCCGATGAGGACGGCGGGCGCGCCGGCATTGTGCCACCGCGGGCGCAGGCTGCGCATCAGCAGGCGTCTCATATGCTCAGCCAAATCAAGCGCAGACTCCGAAACCAGCCCTTAAAGCCATACCGCTATCGCGATTTTGGCTCCTTGGTCTCACTCGGAAAATTCAGCACGGTTGGAAACATGATGGGTGGCATCATTGGCAAGAACCTCATGGTTGAGGGGTATTTCGCCAAGCTGATGTACATGTCGTTATACAAACTGCATGAGCTCGCGATTCATGGAGCAATCAAGACCACACTGTTTACGCTTGCGCGAATGATCACCAAACAGACCAATCCCACCGTAAAGCTCCACTAGCCTAGGATCTTCATGTCTCTTCCTCAAATGCCTTTAAACCGACTAGATCGAAGTGGCGCGGTCAACGCCCGATTTGGCTCTGCGGACGGACGAAACAAGATCTAACCCGCGCTACTGCGCTGCCTTGAAGTCAGCGCCTGAGTCGCGCACCAACGCCCTGGCGTGCGCCAGGTTCTTGTAGGCCACTACCGCATCGCTCATGGAGTCCAGTGCAGCTGAGAGCCGGGCGTAGTCCTTAGCCTCACGAATCACCGAGCGATAGGGCGCAAGCATGACCCGAATCAGAAATAGACATGCGCCATGGCCAAGCGGCAACGTGACCTGACGCTCGTGGCGAAACCAAAGCTGATCCGCGCGTGTGAGCGCGGCCGTGTCGTCTGTACCCGGTGGCCTCGCTCGAGAGGCGCTACCCGCGAGTGTCCAGACCGTTCGCACAAACGGCCCCTTCTCCGTCATAGCCTGAGAGATGGCGGGCATGGCCTTTTGGAGCGACTCATTGTCTGCTACGGGCTGGTGCAGCGCCGTCATGGACTGGCCAAGCCGCTCCCCTGGAACCCATCCGCTCGGAAACGAGACCGACAGAATGACCGACTCAAGCCCTTGATCAGGTCTGGTGAGCATGACCGCAAAATCCTCTTGCAGACTGAGGCTCAGCGCATTGAAAAAGGTGATCTCGTCCGGGGCTTCAAATCCCCCCAGCCATGGGAATAGTCCATTGGTATCGATCGGCCCGTCCGGTAAGACACGCTGAAAATACTGCCGGACAGACGCCGCCAATTGTGCAACTGCCGAGGGCTCTAGGTCGGGCTGAATCGAGACCAAAACATTCCGCTCCAGGCGCGCGCGCTTTTCCTCAACCCACTCTGACCACTCGCTGTCTTCGAGAAGGATTGGGGCATCCCCAAGCTTGAGCAGATCGGGGCGGATACGGTGAGGTACTTCTACGTTGGGCCCAATCGGGGGCGTCACTCCGAGCCGATACGCGCGCCCTGGGCCGGGGAGAGGATGCGGCAGCTGCATGCGGTTCGAGACTGAAACAGACATCCACTATTATGTGCAGGCCGTGAGCACCCCACAAACCGTTCTCAGCCTCGGACTCACGCAGACGCTTGCCTGGGCCTCAAGCTACTACCTGCCTGCTGTGCTGGCTGGCCCGATGTCTGCCAGCCTCTCCGTAGAGTACTCAACTGTTTTTCTTGCGTTTTCTGTGTCGCTCGGGATCTCGGCCTTCCTGGGTCCTTTTTTTGGGCGTGCAGTCGACCGGTGGGGGGGACACCGGGTGCTCCCGCTCTCGAGCCTGCTCTTTGCACTCGGGCTCTTCTCCCTGGGATACGCCCAGACAGCAATTGCACTCTGGGGTGCATGGGTAATTATTGGTATTGCGATGGGCTGTGGGCTCTACGAAACAGCGTTTTCGTCACTGGTGCGTTTGTACGGCCAAAATGCGCGGCCCGCCATCACGGGGGTTACGCTCATCGCAGGTTTTGCATCAACCGTGGGCTGGCCTATCAGCGCCTGGATCGAAAGCGGTTGGGGCTGGAGAGAGGCCTGCTACGTTTGGGCGCTCTTACACCTGACACTTGGTTTACCACTTAATGCTTGGCTCTCTAGGGCACACGTGGCTGAGTCAAAAGGCGATGATCAAACGCTGCGATCCACTCACGAGGCCAACACCTCGCCGCCCGCTCACCAGGTGATCGCGGTGTCGGCTGTGTTCGCCATAACCGCATTCATGAGTACTGCACTCGCAGCGCACTGGCCCAGGCTTCTGGAGTCCCTCGGCGTGGGACTCACAACCGCTGTTGCGCTTGGTGCGCTGATTGGACCCGCTCAGGTTGGGGCGCGCATCTTGGAGTATGGTTTTTTGCGCAAGACCCACCCGATCGTCTCGGCGAGGCTTGCGTTGGCCGCTCACCCAATTGGCGCAGCCTTCTTCTTGCTGCTTGGGCCGGCCTGGGCGCCTGTTTTCGCAATACTCCATGGCGCTGGCAATGGGATCATGACGATTGTTAAAGGCGCCCTGCCTTTGGCCCTCTTCGGCTCTGTCGGATATGGAGCCCGACAGGGCTGGATCATGATGCCTGCCCGCCTCAGCATGGCGCTTGCTCCTTGGCTTTTCGGACTGATCTTGACGCACTGGGATCAAAGGGCCATTCTCCTCACGCTCGGCTTGGCGCTTGTGTCGCTTTTGCTCATGCTGTTGATTCGAAAACCCTGAAACTTTTCACTCGCTCATCCGTCCAAACGACCTATGAAACGCATATTCCTCTTCCTCTTGACCAACATCGCCGTCATGGTGGTGTTGTCCATCATTATTTCCGTCTTTGGCCTGGGCAATGTGCTCGACTCCGCTGGGGTTGGCCTCGACCTTGGCGCATTGCTGGTGCTCTCTGCCGTTGTCGGCATGACCGGCTCCATCATCTCGCTGGCCATGTCCAAGTTCATGGCCAAGCAGTCCACGGGCGCTCAGGTCATTACTCAGCCTCGCACAGAACTTGAGCGCTGGCTGGTCGAGACTGTAGCCCGCCAAGCGGAGAAGGCTGGCATTGGCATGCCGGAAGTGGCCATTTATGAATCTCCCGACCTGAACGCTTTTGCCACCGGCATGTTCAGAAACGACGCGCTCGTGGCCGTGAGCACGGGGCTACTGCGGGGCATGACACGCGACGAAATTGAAGCTGTGCTCGCCCACGAGGTAAGCCACGTCGCCAACGGTGACATGATCACGCTCGCCCTCATCCAAGGGGTGGTCAACACCTTCGTATTTTTCCTATCCCGTGTGTTGGGGCATTTCATCGACCGCGTGGTGTTCAAGACCGAGAGCGGGCACGGTCCTGCCTACTGGGTTACCGCCATCATTGCTCAGATCGTGTTGGGCATTCTTGCCAGCGCCATCGTCATGTGGTTTAGCCGCATGCGTGAGTATCGAGCCGATGCGGGCGGGGCCTACCTGTCAGATCGGCGCAAGATGATCGCGGCGCTCGAGCGGCTCCAGCAGTCGATCAAGCAACCTCACCTTCCCGAACAACTCGAGGCCTTTGGCATCAGTGGGGGCATGGGGCATGGCCTCAAGCGTCTCTTCATGAGCCACCCACCACTCGACGAGCGTATTCAAGCGCTGAAAAACGCAGCGTAACCGCATTGCCGCCACCTTCCTTCAGTACCGCTCAATATTTTATTGAGACGCTCGCGACTTTTGCTTTCGCGGCATCAGGCATTTTAGGGGCTGCGCGCAAGCGTCTGGACGTTGTGGGTGTATGTGTCGTGTCTTCCCTCGCAGCATTTGGAGGTGGGACTCTGCGCGATCTTCTGCTCGATCGACGGCCGTTCTTCTGGGTATCTCATTGGGAGCTGCTCTTACTCACCCTGATCGCCGCGCTCCTCGCCCTATCATTTATGCGCCGGCGCCATTTCGAGCCCACCGAGCGACTCATACAAGTTCCAGATGCAGTGGGGCTTGGGCTATTTGCCTCCAGCGGGACGCAGATTGCACTGCTCATGGACATGCCCGCGCTGATTGCAGTACTCATGGGTGTTATGACGGCAACGTTTGGTGGCGTCTTGAGAGATGTCTTTTGCAACGACTTGCCGAAGATCTTCCATGACCATCAGCCCTACGCAATCCTTGCCTTCTTTGCTGGCTGGGTCGTCGTCGGATGTAACGCATTAGGATTCGATCAATCGCTCGCTCTCAGCGCAGGGGCGCTCGTCGGGTTTGCACTCCGATTCGTTACGATTAAATTTGATCTGAGGCTGCCGGGCTGGCGTCCCGACTAATTTCCCGACGAATCGGCAACTTCAACGTGATCAGCCAGCAGAGCACTAACATCAGTGCAGACCCAGCCAGCGCATACGCAATGCCGCCCCACTGGTAGAGCAGACCAGAGAGCAGCGTGCCGATAAACCGTCCAGTCGCATTCGCAGCGTAGTAAAAGCCCACGTCTTCGGCCGCCTTTTCTGATCCCGCATAAGCCAGCACAAGGTACGAATGCACCGAGGAATTGATGGCGAATGCGACGCCAAAGATCGCAAGCCCCATCACCACGACCCACTCAAGATGCTGCACCTCCATGAGCACAAGCGCGACCAGGATCAAGGGAACCAGCGCCAGCAAGAAGGACCATAACCGCGCTGCGGGAACTTCGGCCGATAGTCCATCTGTACTTCGACGGATGAGGTTCGGTGCAGCCGCCTGGACAAGCCCATAAGCAATCGTCCAGAGTGCCAAGAAGGTACCCACCATGGTGAAAGTCCAGCCCACCGAGTAGAGAAAGACCGGCACACCCACCACGAACCAGACATCTCTGGCCCCAAAGAGCCCAATGCGGGCCGCGGCGAGCAGATTGATGCCGGTATTCTTCGCAAAGAGTTCCTTCGCCGTTTTTGATGCCTTGCTTTTACCCATCATGGGCGGCAGCGACAGCACCACTGCAATTAGGATCAGCGCCAAAAGAGATGCCATGAGCCACAGGGACTCTTGGAAACCCAGGACATCGAGCATCAGGCCACCAAAGAAGAATCCCACACCCTTCACGGCGTTCTTGCTGCCTGTAAACCAGGCAACCCACTTGAAGAGCTGGCCTGGCACCCCCGAAGATGTGACCTTAATGGCCGACTTGCTGGCGGTCTTGGTGAGGTCCTTGGCCACCCCACAGATACCCTGTGCCACCACGACCCAGGCGACAGATGCCGCCGCAGTCCACTCAGGCGAGAGCGCGGAGAGCATAAGAAAGCCAGCGATCTGGGTTGTCAGGCCCACGGCCAGCATGCGTGAAATGCCAAATCGGGTTGCAAGCCAACCACCAATGAGGTTCGCCAGAATGCCAGAAAACTCGTACAACAGGAACAAAAAGGCCAGCGTAAAGGGCGAATAGCCCAGCCGGTAGAAATGCAAGAGCACCAGCATGCGCAAGGCGCCATCGGTGAGGGTGAACCCCCAATAAGAGGCTGTGACGATGGCGTAGTTGCGAAACATTACAGGCCCACCTGCTGCATGTGGTTTGCCAGGTCGATCATTCGGCAGGAGTACCCCATTTCGTTGTCGTACCAGGCATAGACCTTCAGCATGGTTCCATCGGTGACCATGGTTGAGAGCGCGTCAACAATGGAGCTGCGGGTGTCGCGCGCGTAGTCCGCACTGACGAGAGGCCGCGTTTCAAAGCCCAGCACACCGGCAAGCGGGCCTTGCGCAGCCTGTGCGAAGAGCGCATTCACCTCTTCTACAGAGGTCTCGCGCGCGAGTTCAAACACACAATCGGTTAACGATGCATTCAGCACGGGGGCGCGAACGGCATGCCCATTGAGCTTGCCCTTGAGTTCAGGGTAAATGAGCGCAATTGCTGTTGCACTGCCTGTTGTCGTAGGTGCAAGGCTCAACATGGCACTGCGCGCACGACGCAGGTCCTTGTGTGGGGCATCGACGACGAGGTTCGTGTTGGTGGGATCGTGGATGGTCGTGATCTGACCGTGTCGAATGCCAATGCCCTCGTGGACGACCTTCACAACGGGCGCAAGGCAGTTGGTGGTGCATGAGGCAGCAGTAACAATGCGATGCTGCTCTGGGTCGTAGAGATGGTGATTTATGCCATAGACCATGTTGAGTACATTGCCTGTCTTCACAGGTGCTGCCACCATCACCCGCTTGGCTCCGCGCTTGATGTGTCCCTCGAGAATCTCTGGTGTCAAGAATTTGCCTGTGCACTCGAGCACAAGGTCTACACCCATATCCCCCCATGGAATGTCTGCAGGCGAGGCATGCTCACTAAAACCGACTGTGCGCTCACCCACCCGAATGCAATCACCCTCCACGCCGAGCGTCTCATCCCAGCGGCCCTGCACAGAGTCAAACTCGAGCAGGTGGGCAGTGGCGGCAATGCCCCCCTTGATCTCGTTAACATGCACCACCTCGCAGCGGTTGAGTCTTTGAGGATCGTCCTTGCCCCGATGGGCTGCGCCAAATGCAGCGCGAAATGCGAGCCGGCCGATGCGGCCCATTCCATTGATGCCAACTTTCATGCCTGATCTCCGTTTACACGTTTCATTAAGGCTTCCGCCGATTCCTTACGCTCGGAATATCGCTCGACAAGATAGTCCGCAGCGTCACGAGTCAATAGGGTGAATTTCACCAACTCTTCCATGACATCGACCACACGATCGTAGAGGGCCGAGGGTTTCATGCGATCGTGCTCATCGAACTCCTGAAATGCCTTGGGCACAGAGGACTGATTCGGAATGGTGATGAGCCGCATCCAACGACCGAGGATGCGCAGCTGATTGACCGCATTAAACGATTGAGACCCCCCAGAAACCTGCATGACTGCGAGCGTCTTGCCCTGGGTGGGTCGCACCGCACCGACCGAGAGCGGAATCCAGTCGATCTGGGACTTCATGATGCCTGTCATGGCGCCGTGTCTCTCGGGCGAGCACCACACCATGCCCTCACACCAGGTGACGAGGTCGCGCAGCTCCTGCACTTTGGGGTGACTGGCATCGGCATCGTCAGGCAGGGGAAGCCCAGAGGGATTGAAGCTGCGGGTCTCGGCTCCAAAGCGCTCCAGAATGCGCGCGGCCTCTTCATTCAGGAGACGACTGAAAGACCTCGCGCGCAGTGAACCGTGAAGCAACAGAATGCGGGGTGGGTGCTGCTTACGATGATGCGGCCATAGGGCAGGATCACTGATGGGGCGAAAGTGGGTGTCGATCGGATCAGCCAACGCGACGCCCCTTTGAATCAATGAGCGGGCTGCCATCCTCCTTCGCCAGCGGCCCAGGCGGAAGGCGATCGAGGAGGTCGAGAACAGACTCGCTTGGACGGCAGAGACGAACGCCTTTGGGGCTGCAGACCAGGGGACGATTCACCAGCACAGGATGCTCAAGCATGGCGCTGATGAGCGCGTCACCACTGATGTCTGGGTTGAGCAGACCCAGCGCTTCGGCTGGGGATTTCGTAGTACGCAACGCTGCACGCGGCGTGAGGTTAGCAGCTGCAAAAAGTCCCAAGAGCTGGGGTCGGGTCCAGCCTGACTCCAGATAATGAATGAGGGTTGGCTCGATGCCAGCCGCTCTAACAATGGCGACCACATTCCGAGAGGTGCCGCAGTCTGGATTGTGATGAATGACGATGTTCACGCTCCCTCCTGATCCGGCTGGCCGCGGCTGAGCAAAAAATGAATTCCCCACCCCAGAAAGCCTCCAAGGACTTGGGCCACGACATACCCCGGGACATCCGCGGGAGCGATGCCAGCAAACGTGTTACTGAACATGCGCCCGAAGGCCGCTGCGGGATTTGCAAATGAAGTGGAAGACGTGAACCAGTAGGCGGCGCCAATAAAGGCCGCCACCATGCCCGCCACACGCTCAGGCGGGGAGCGCAGGACCACCAGAATGAGACCCGCAGTTGCGACCACCTCACCCGTCCAGATGCCCAGACCAGATCTTTCCTTGGTCGAGAATTGAATGATGTCCAGGTCGAACATGAGGTGTGCAAGCCAAGCACCGAGTACAGCGCCGGAGAGCTGCACGACGATATAGGGGAGCAGCAATCTGCGATCGAGCGCACCCCGCAATGACAGGACAATAGAAACCACCGGATTAAAGTGCGCTCCACTCACCGGGCCCAGAAGGACAATCAGGACGTAGAGCCCCCAGAAGGTGGCTGCGGTGTTAGCGATTAACGCCACACCGTGGTTGCCACCAGACAGTGACTCGGCCATGACGCCCGACCCAATCACGATGCAGAACAGGAGTGCTGTTCCCAGACACTCCGAAAACAGCTTCGTAAAGCTCAAGCTGTCGCCTCGCTGCCTACACGACCGATCTGCTCGACTTCTTTCTGAAGACTCAGGCGATCGAGCTTCTCCATGGGAAGTGCCAAGAAGAGTTCAATACGGCGTCGCAGAACAATCATTGCGTCCCAGTAACGGCGACCGATCTGCTCGGGTGTGCCGACCTCATGTGCAGGATCCTCAACACCCCAATGGGCTGTCATGGGCTGACCAGGCCAGACTGGACAGATTTCTCCAGCGGCCTGATCACAGACCGTGAACACAAAATCGAGCGAGGGCGCTTGAGGGCCAGAGAAGGTCTCCCACCCTTTGCTGTGAAAGCCTTCTGTGGAAATGTGGTGGCTCTGCAGCACCTCAAGTGCGCGGGGGTTCACACTGCCCTTCGGATGGCTACCTGCTGAGTAGGCCTTGAAGCGACCCCGCCCCAGATGATTAAGCAACCCCTCCGCGATAATTGAGCGCGCTGAGTTTCCTGTACAAATAAACAATACTGAGTAGACCTTTGTTTCCATCATTCTCTCCCTTGAATGAGCAATGCCTCGTTGGACTCCAGTGGTGGACAATTCACCTCACATGCCTGACCTTGACAGCAACGCTCGGTCAGAAACTTCAGTAGACAGGCCATCTCGGCGAACTCTGCGCGGTAGTGCAAGTGCCGTCCCACACGCTCTTGGGTGATAAGGCCCGCGTGCATCAACTCCTTAAGATGGAAGGACAGCGTGGCCGGTGAGATCTCAAGATGCTCTGAGATCTCCGAAGGAGTGCCGCCCTCTTGCCCTACCACCACAAGGTAACGGAACACACGAAGGCGACTCTCCTGAGCAAGGGCACTGAGTTTTTTGACGGCGTCTTTTTCTTTCATATTTTTATATTGATAGAAGTATCGTATTAAATCAAGGCCACATGGCTGCAGACATGACAAAATGCGGACATGCCAGCAATCAAAACCCTGCTCAGCGGAAAAATTCACCGCGCATCCGTGACGCATTGCGAACTTCATTACGAGGGTTCCTGCGCCATCGACGAGGATTTACTCGATGCCTCGGGCATCTGCGAGAACGAACAGCTCCATGTCTGGAACATTACAAACGGTGAGCGCTTTGTGACCTATGCCATTCGCGCGGCACGCGGCTCGGGAATCGTCTCCCTCAATGGCTCCGCAGCCCGTCGGGCGAGCGTGGGCGATCTGGTCATTCTGGCTGCGTTCGTTCAGGTTCCCGCAAACGAGACCGCCGCCCACAAACCCAGACTGGTATTTGTCGACGAGGGCAATCGCATGAGAGACTTGCGGGACCATGTGCCAGTCCAGACTTAGCGTATTCATTGCAGGGCTCCTCTGCCTCGCGCTCCTGAGCGTCTTGGCTGCGCCCAAGTCTATGGCCATGCAATCTCTCACTGAGGCGGCAGGCACCACCGAGGTCTGCCCGCACCATGAGGCCTCAAGCCAGACCGACTCCGCCGAACATCATCAGAACAGTTGTCAGAGCTGCCAGCTATGCACTGGACTTGCAGCGCTTCCGAGCGTCGTGCAATTTACGACCCCGCATGCGGCTCAAGCCCACGGACAGCCTGCACCGAATACCTACCAAGACCCTGATCTCGGTCGACTCGCTCGGCCTCCAAACGCCCTCTCCTGATTGACGATTGAACCGACGAGACGCCCGCAATGGGCCTGTCCGTCGCACTCAAACCCGCATCAAAGGAGGCACTATGCCTAAGTCGATAAAAGGGGCCGTACTCGTTGTCGGCATGCTCGCGAGTCATTCGGCCTGGTCCTTGCCCATGGGGTTCAAGGACAGCTGGATGTTCATGGCTGAGACCAGCGCCCATGGTCGAGAGGCCACCGTGAACTACGCCCTCACTCACAAAGATGCCGTGGGCCTGACCACCAACCTCCTCAAACACGAAGATCGACCACACCGATGGGAATTCAACGAACTTCTGTATGTGCGAAAGGCACACCGTTGGAACCTCCCAGACGCGCAGGCAAACTTTTGGCTCATGGCCTCTGTTGGCCAGATGGCGGGTCACAACCGAAGCAGCCGAGTCTCCTATAGCCCAGGCTTTCAGCTCGACTATGAGACGACGCGGGTCTATGCAGGACTGAACGCCAAGCTCGTTCGCGCAAAGGATGTGAACTTCGATACGGTCGGCGCGAAACTCGGATTTTCGTTTTATGAGGTGGAATACAACCAGGTGCAGCCCTGGTTCATGCTCGACCTGAAACGAACACGCGAGCTCTCGCAAGATATTGAGATCACACCAACCCTTCGGTTCATTCACAACCGCTATTTCTTTGAAGTCGGCGTCAACACATCTGGCGACCTCCGCGCCAGCTTCATGTATCTCTACTGAAAAGGACACACATCATGAAAACCATCATTGCAGTTATCGGACTCTCAGCCCTACTTTCTACCTCTGCTATGGCAGCGACCAGCTACAAGATTGGTGTCAATGGCATGGTCTGCTCATTCTGCGCACAAGGCATCGAGAAGCGACTGAGCGATATGCCTCAGACCGCTGCAGTTTTTATCGACCTCAAGCAAAAGGTGGTCGCTATGGAGCTCAAGCCCGGTGCGAACGTTGACGAGCAGATCATCAAGAAAGAAATCATCGATTCGGGCTACGACGTGACGCGCATTGAGAAAGTGAATCTCTCTGTTAAAGAGATTCAGCAATCACTCAAGAACAAGCCATGAGTGTGCGACGCCTGCAGCTATTTACCCTGCTCACCAGCGGGGGAACACTGATCTGCTGTGCCATACCCGCGCTGCTGGTCATGCTCGGTGCGGGTGCAGCCTTGGCCACACTGATGCGATGGGTACCTCAGCTGGCATGGCTCAGCGATTTCAAGGTGGAGATTTACATCTTTGCCGTGGTCATGCTGACCCTTGGCGGATACGCTCAGTGGAGGGCAAGAACAGCGCCCTGCCCAATCGATCCAGACCTACGCGACCTCTGCCTTCGGCAACGACGGCAATCAAGCTGGATCTATGGGTTCAGCCTGGTCTTAACCCTCGTGGGCGGCATGGTGACCTGGGTGCTTCCAGCCTGGGTGTTTTAACGTTTGAATCAGCAACCGCCTAAGATCCCGCAGCGATGCGGGTTCTTGGGCGGAATGCTGGCGATATAGGCAGCGATTGAGTTCCGTCATTGCGGCCTCGAGGGCCTTGCGTGCAGACGCCTCACCCAAACAACGCGATGCGGCCTGACTCCATTTCAGCGGGGTGCGCTGTTTCGCACCCGAGAGTGGCCAAGGACCGGAGCGCAGAATCACCCAAAGCTGTTGAGGCGTTTGGGCGCGCCCCAGTCGAAACAATAACCAACGCCGGCGCAGGCGCCATCCGTGCGTTTGCAAAAGAGCGATCGCGGCGATTAGCACCAGAGCTGCTGCTGCGACGGCGGGTACCAGCGAGAGCCCCATGCGATAGAGCGCGGCCCATCGATCGATCCAGCCAGGGCCCACAACACCGTGCACCTCGCCCAGGACAGGCGTTGGGGGGCGCTCGAGCACAAACGTCTCAATGCGTTGAGACTTTGGGTTGAAAGCCTTGAGCTGAAGCCAGAGCAAGGGCACTTCGGGTGCGCGCCTCGCCGCATAGAGGGTGATCTTGAACTCGTCTCCCAAACCGCCCGGCATGGGTTCAATCAAGGGTGCCAGTGCGGACCAAGCGGGCTGGTCCTCCAAGACCAATGAGAGCCACTCCTCAATGCGCTGCCTGCTCAGACTGCTTCGAATGACCACGCTCTGCTGCACGATGGGAAGATCCTCCTCCGAAGTGGACTCGACCCAGGAGAACCGCTGGGGTGGGTCACTGGCGACCCAAGGGGGCAGCCACTCCGGTGCACCTTCAACGCGCAAGGCTGGGCCCTCGAGGGGAATATCCACAGTTCGCCCAAATTGATTCGAGCGCATGACCACGCGGTCGAGCCTGATCACCCCCCCCCGCGTGGGCATGATCTGCCAAGTCCATTCCGTCCCGCTGCAAGTTACCCCCTTTTGCGCAGTCTCAATCGCCCGCTCTGAGACAAGCTTGGCTAACAGGTCTGGATGGCTGGGCAACACAACAGGCTCCCATGCAAATCGCCGTGCATCACAGATTTGGAGCGATAGCGTGGCGCGATTCGTTGCGCGCAGTAGGGGCTCAGAGGTGACCCAGTAATAAGGAAAATCTGCAGCGTGCAGAGACGGGCTCATTCCAATCGAGACCAGCGCGAGAACACACCGCCAGATCATGGCCGCGTCTCCGCTTGCTCCCGCTGCGAGAGCAAGCCCTTCAACAATGTGGCGGTGTCCTCTGCGAGGCGATCGAGCTTCACTGTGGCATTGCGAGCGGCGTCCTCTGAAATCACCCACCTGCGGGCAGCTTCAAGCGGTCGCGCACTCGAGGGCTGCGCGGTAACCGCTCGGTCCGGCAAACGAGCGCTGGCACTTTGTGCTTGAGGCTGGGTCACAGGGTCTTCACGATTGAGTTCCGCCTCTGTTGCTCCGTATCCATCGATCTGGACCCGCCCCATTGCTGCAGTACCTCGACGTCCCCGAAGGTCGGTCTGAGCTCCCGCTGCGGCCCGGGCAGCAGCGCGGCGCCCTAGAACATAGTTAAGGTTCTGTTGCGCGGCCGTGTCCTGCGGGTTATGACGTAAATAGTTCTCCCAGGCGGCTTGCGCAACGTCCCAGCGCTGCTGATGACTCCAAGCAAGGGCTAGATTAAACAAGGCCGCCTGACTGAAGGCAGGAGACGCAAGGGTCAACACACGCTCAAACGACACAACGGCCGAGGCATGCGACTGACTGGCCAAGCGCGCGAGCCCCTGATCAAATGCCTGCTCGACTGGGACTCGATCCGATGCTTGCAATGGACGTGGCATCGGTTTGGTGAGCTCAGCAGCCTGAAGACCACCTGACATTATCAGGCTCGTCAAGACGAGTCCGATGACAAGCGACCCGAGAGAGGTCGGAACAGAGGCGAGCAACACGAGAAGCGCCAAGCCGCATGCAACCCACTGCCAGGAGTCGGCACGCTGCTCATTGGCCTCAGAGTCGCGACGGCCCGGCTGATCTGCCAGTGCATTCGCGAGCATCTCGGTATTGACCTCAAGCACGAGGCCATCTCCCAACAGGGATGCATAACGCTGAGCGCGAGCAATTGCCAGCTTTCGCCCCTGAGTTGGATCCATCCCCTCTCCCATCACACGCTCGACCAACGCCTCACGATGGGTCGTGAGTTGACCGAGCATGCGCTCGAGTGCACGACGGTCTTGTGCAAGTGGCAGCGCAAGCCCGGGGCTATTGGCGGCAACGACAACTGCAATGCCTGCCTCCGGGTTGTCCTTGGCGAACTGCAACAAGGCAAGACGGTGCGCCTGGCGCCTGGCAGCACTGGGTTCAAAGAGGTCGAGCACTGCGACAACCGGTCTTGAACCAAGATCGGACTGTTGCGGCAACTTGTGCTCCATCAGGTAGACGAGCACCAGTCCGAGCAGGCCTGCCGCGATCCAAAGACCCACCCTTACAACATGGCGCCAGCGGGGCCTGCCATCTGATCGAACCAATGACCACGCTCGGAGCTTAGGATCGATAAGGTCTCGGGTCCGATTCCGCTGCAATAAAAATGACAGAGCGGCTATGAGCCCTGACGCAAAGACCAGCAAAGGCGATAGCCAGACACTAGGCGCTCTCTGTGGCGGAAGATCCATCAGCGGCGTGAGCCCATCGAGATCTGAGAGGACCTGTTTCAGCTCCGTGGCCCGACTCACCTGCCAATACTGACCACCCGTCAAGGCTGAAATCTCATCGAGCGAGGGCTGATCAATTGGCCTCCCAGCCGGTGAGCCAAACTGAATTCCATGAATAGCAATGCCCTGTTTGCGTGCAGCAGCGACGGCCTCCAAAGGCGAGAGGCTGCCACTATTGCTCTGCTCGCCGTCTGAGACCACCACGACGGCCGGCTGCTGTTGTGCATTGGGCACGCGCGCAAGCGCCTGCAAAGCGAGTCCAAGGGCGTCTCCCAAGGCGGTGTTGTCGCCCAGCGTGCCAATCTGAATCCTGGAGAGTTCCGAGCGCACCAGCGGTTGATCCGTGGTGGGCTCGAGCATGACAGCTGCCGACGACCCAAAGGTGATGAGGCCAAATGCGTTCTGTGGTCTTGCCTCGATCCATTCACGCAGAAATGCTTGTGTGGCCTCCATGCGTGTGACACGGGCGCTGGGGTCCAGATCCTCAAGTGTCATGGTCAGTGAACTGTCGACCAGCAACATCACGGGCCGGCCCTGCTGTCCACCTGGCATCTGTCGACCCAACAGAGACAAGTCTGTTGCGGCCAATATCAGCAGCGTAGCTGCAAGACCTCGCAGAATGATGCTGATCCATAGCTTTAATGGGAATGCAGACGTCAGATGAGAATCAAGCAGATGCAGCGTGGGCAGCCTTAGTCGCTCCCGGGCTGTAAACATGTGCTGCCGTTTAAACCACACCCAACCCCAGAATGGCGCCAAAGCAAGAAGTCCAAGTAAAAACTCCGGCGAACTCCACACCATCATGACGCTCCATCCAACTCAGAGAGGTCCTCATGGGTTGAGCAGAGCATATGCACACCCATGCCGGCATCTGTGAGGCTTTGATGCTGCCGCGCCACAGTCTGCCTCACCACACGGGCGTAATCTCGCCGCCACTGGCTGGCGTCACCACGGATCCAATAGGTCTCACTCGGTCGAGAGCCCACCAAACTCACCAGGCCGGGGAGTTCAAATTCGCGCTCGAGTGGGTCGCTGATGTGGAGTGCGAATACCCTGCGACCGTGAGAGAGCGAAGCTGCCGCGTGCAGATGCGCCTCCGTAACCCAGAGAAAGTCTGAAAGTAGGAATACACGGGCACCCGCGGGCACCTCCTCGGCGAGCCTTTGCAACCGCTGAACATACCTCTGCTCATCGCGTACCGACCCAGACCAGGGCTCTTCAACTGGCGGTGCGGCAGTCGTCAAACGCTCGACTGCACGCAGCCATTGGTCGTCGCCATGAAAGGGGCCCATCCAGTCGTCTTGCTCATCCCACAGCACCAGGCTGACCGCTGCGCCTTGAGCCAAAATCTGGGTACCCAGCCAAATTGCTGCGCGGGCAGCCTGCGCAACCTTGAGACGCGTACGGCTGCCAAAGCGCATGGTGCCGCCTCGATCGACCACAAGCACGCCCATCGGTTGGCGCTCCTCTCGATAGGTTTTGACGTAAGCATGACCCAGCCGCGCAGTGCTCCTCCAATCCATGTCTTTGAAGGCATCGGAGGGGGAGTAAGGTCGAGACTCCTCGAAGTCGAGCCCCTGCCCCAACCGAGTGCCCGGCCAATCCCCTGCACGGTGCCCATGCACCTCGGAGCGCTCTGCAGATCGAACACTCAGGCGCGCCAACACCATTAAGTGCTCAATCTCCGCGTCAGTGAGAAGTGAGCCGTTGGTCGTCATATTGAGCGGGCCGAAACTCAGGGCGTGGGAACCGTGTCGATTAATTTCTGGATCAGGTCATCTTTGCTGGTGCGCTTAAGACTGGCCTGTAAGCTCAGGCTCATGCGATGACGCAGAATGTCCGGAGCAAGCGCCTGGACATCGTCGGGTTCAACAAAATCTCGCCCGCGGATATAGGCGAGCGCCGAGCATGCCTCACTCAATGCCAGCACAGCGCGCGGGCTTGCACCAACCTCGATACATCCCGCAAAAGACGGACAGAGAGACCCAGGGTCTCGTGTGGCGCGCACCAGTCGAACCATGTAATGCGCAACCTCATCACTCAAATGCACCTGCTGCACCGCGTGTCGCATCTGCATGAGGTCGTCGGTTGATAGCACTGCATCGAGTGCGACCCGGTGCAGTCGATGTCGACGAAGGATCTCTTGCTCCTCAGTTTCGCTGGGGTAATCGAGGATGACTTGAAACATAAAGCGATCAAGCTGGGCCTCCGGGAGTCGGTAGGTGCCGGCCTGCTCAATGGGATTCTGTGTGGCCATGACCAGAAAAATGGGCGAGAGCGCGCGTGTCACACCCCCCGCCGTCACTTGGCGCTCCTGCATAGCTTCGAGCAGTGCGCTCTGAACCTTCGCAGGCGCACGATTGATTTCGTCCGCCAACACAATATCGTTGAAGAGAGGCCCCTCAATAAATCGGAAATCGCCCGTCTTTGCCTCGTACACCTCAGTCCCGGTGAGATCGCCTGGAAGGAGGTCTGGAGTAAATTGAATGCGCTTAAATTTTGCGTGAACCGCCTGGGCAAGCGCCTTGATCGCCGTGGTTTTTGCGAGGCCCGGCAGACCCTCCACAAGCACATGGCCGCCAGCCAACAGGGCGATCATGAGCCGCTCAAGCAGTTCAGATTGCCCAACCATGACAGATTCCAAATGGCTCTTGAGAGCCTGGATATGCGCCTGACTCACGATACTGTGCTCCTCTCTTTTACAACGATAGGTTACTACCTCTTACCCCGGGTTATCCCGGCTCCGCGAAGGCAGCTGCTTTCCCTACAGTCGACAATCGACTTCTAAAGGACCCTCATGCAGCCCCTTGCTCTCGCAGGCATTCGCGTTTTGGACTTGTCTCGTATTCTCGCTGGACCGTCTGCCGCACAGTTACTCGGGGACCTCGGTGCTGATGTTGTGAAAGTCGAGAAGCCCGGCGAGGGTGATGACACCCGAAAATGGGGGCCGCCTTACGTGCCCGGATCCGACGGTAAGCCAAGCTCCGAGAGCACGTATTACCTATGCGCTAACCGAAACAAGCGCTCAATTGAAATCGATCTCGCCTCCGCAGAGGGTCAAGCCTTGGTGATGCGCTTACTCGAGAGAGCGGATGTCGTGATCGAGAACTACAAGGTCGGTGGCCTCAAAGCTTATGGACTTGCTTACGAGCAAATTAAGAATCAGTTCCCCCGGCTCATCTATTGCTCGATTACAGGTTTCGGTCAGACAGGGCCCTATGCCAAAAGAGCGGGTTACGACTTTCTCATCCAAGGTATGGGCGGCATCATGAGCATCACGGGGGAACCCGGCGCAGGCCCCATGAAGGTTGGTGTGGGGATTGCCGATGTCATGACGGGTATGTACGCCACGACAGGCATTTTGGCGGCACTTCATCATCGCAATCAGACGGGCAAAGGGCAGCATATTGATGTCTCGCTGCTGGACACTCAGGTCTCATGGCTCATCAACGCAGGCACAGCCTTCCTCAATTCAGGGCAGAACCCGCCCCGACTGGGGAATGGGCATCCAAGTATTGTTCCTTATCAGGTCTTTCCGACCGCTGACTTCCCCATGATTATTGCTGTGGGCAATGACGGACAGTTCCGCAAGCTCTGTGAGGCCATGGGCAGGCGCGAATGGGCAGAAGACGATCGCTTTAAGCTCAACTCATCGCGTGTTCGTGAACGTGAGGTGCTCATTCCGCTCATGCATGAGGTGCTCCAGACACGACGTCGCGACGATTGGATTGCCGCGCTGGAGGGCCTGGGCGTGCCCTGTGGCCCTGTGAATGCGATCGATCAGGTCTTTGCCGATCCACAAGTACAACATCGTGGGGGCATTGTGGAACAACCCCACCCGCTCTCTCAAACAGGCACTGTTAGAACCATGGGAAACCCGCTCAAACTCTCTGAAACACCCATTCAATATCGTCACGCACCTCCCGTTCGGGGACAACACCAGCAAGAGGTTCTCAAGGAATGGCTTGAGGTTTCTGAAGACACAGATCGCCTATCGCCCCTTGTCTGAATAGGCGGACACACGTTCCGCATTGATCTGATAACCGGTGACCCCCTGGCTCGTCGTGGTGCGAGTGATCTGCAGGGTGCCCTCAACCCATACGGTGGACATACTCTCCGGCACCTTTGAACCGGAGCTACCTGAGGTGGGTATAACCAGGATGATCTGGTTTGCAGGTGGCGGCGGTGTGTGAATGCAGGCCCCAAAATAGGGCACCAAGAGGAATTCTCGCTGCGCATCGCGATTTGCATCGAGCGGCACAACATAGCCTGCGATCTTGATGCGTTGACCAGCGTACTTTTCAACCACGGGCGCAGCATCCCATTTCTCACGAAGCTTGGTCATGGCCCGATCCGCCTGTGGCGACCCATCTTTAAGAAACCCAAGCCGTCCCAGGGCGAGCATCTCTGCTTGGATTTCCTTAACCCATTTAACGTCCATCAGGTCATCCCAGTGAATGACCTTCGCCTCCTGCGCAACCGCTGCAGCAGGGAGCATGAGCATTGAGAAGAGTAAGGAAGTCGCTCGGTGCAGTAGCGTTTGCCTAGACATATGGTGGGTTTAGTCCGTCTTTTAGACTGAGTTGGTAAGCTCGCCAAGCAGGTATCAGACTTACCAGAGCTGAGAGTAGAAGCGACGCACCCAAGGCCCACCAGCCCTCCTTGGGTACGCTGAGGATTTCCAACACAATGCCGAACTCAACCCGCATCCAATCGAAGGCTATAAGCACCAGTACCTGCTGGGCCAGAGCCCCCAGCAACAGCCCAAAGCTACACACGAGCAAAGACTCAAGCAGGACCATAAAAAGCACGCCCTGTGGCCGAGCTCCGATTGCTCTGAGCACCGCAAACTCCCGCCGACGTAACGACAATGACACCAGCAAAACTGCGCTCACGGACATCACGCTGGCAAGCACCACCAGTCCCCCGACCAGAAATAGGCTGCTCTCACCAATGGCCAGAGCCCTCCACAACTCATCGAGCGCAACACCTGGCAGAACAGCCATGAGGGGCTCTCCCGGAATAGCCTCAATCGCCCGCTGCACAGCGAACACCCTGGTGCGCGACTCAAGCCCAACGAGCAGGCTGGTCACCTCAGTCGGATTGAGCTCCTGGATGGCGGCGGCTCTGGGCGCGGGCTCGTGATCCACCATTCGCCCTCCAAGCCCCTGAAGCTCACCAATACCCCACCCGAGATGAATCGCCTCAAACCCCTCAACCGACACCAGCACCGCTCGATCGACTGGCCCGCCTGTCGGCGCGAGAATACCCACCACGGTGAATGGGGACTGGGTATGTTGATGAGACAAAGGGCCTCCAGCCCCATGAGTTAAGACAATGGCATCTCCAACCGAATGCCCAAACCTCTCCGCAACATCCGCTCCTAGAACCAACTCAAACACAGATTTGAGTCCCAAATCTCTTGGGTCAGCGAAAGCCCGACCTGCTGTCCATTGAAGCGATTCGGCACGAACCCTGAAACGCTCAAAAAATTCGGTACGCGTACCCCACACGGCAAACCCGCGATAGCTGTCCCCATGCTGAAGGGGGAGCACCCAGGACACCCCAGGAACAGCTGCGACTCGCTCCTCGGTATCTGCCGGAATATTTCGAGTGGGGCGCCCGAGCTGAAACACGCTGTACATGAGAAGCTCGGTTGCGCTTCCCCTTGATCCCACCAGCAAATCAACTCCACTTACTGCGCTCGAGAAACTGCCCCTCGCGTCTGCTCGGATCTGCGCCACCATCAGAAGCAGCGTCACAGAAACAGCGACAGAAAATACGACGAGGGTGAGCGCTGCTCGGCGTGACCAGGCACTCGCAAAAGACAGCGAAAGCCAACGACTCATGTATCGCCCCCCTCGACTCCCAGGATGAGCGTCTGATCAAAGGATGGGGCCAGTCGAAGGTCATGACTCACCATGACGAGTGCGGCGCCCTGCTCCTCACGTGTCCTGAGCAGGAGCTCCAGGAATAACAGCCGATTGCTCTCGTCAAGCGCGGAGGTGGGCTCATCTGCAATGATCAAATCTGGGTTACCCATCAGCGCTCGGCAGACCGCAACACGCTGCTGCTGACCAACAGACAACTGGTGAGACCTCTGGCGCCAAAACGACCGCTCTAGCCCTAAGGCGTTCAGGAGGTGCTCCGCCTGTTGCCGCTCTGAGCCATAGCGCGCGCGTGATGCTTGTCTGCGGTAGGCAGAGAACGACGTCGGAAGGCATACATTTTCAAGAACGGAAAGATAAGGCAGCAAATTAAATTGCTGAAAGATGACGCCAAGGTAGTCTGCTCGCAGGCGATCACGTGCGGCTGGCGAGGAGCGGGAGAGATCTTGGCCCACAACCCTGCACTCGCCCGATTGAGCCTGCAAGACTCCGCTCAGAAGCGCCAGCAAGGTCGATTTACCTGAGCCGCTGTTGCCCGCAATAAAGAGTGTGCCCCCGCTAGGGACCTCCAAATGATCAATTGAAAGGAGGGAGGGACACGACGGCCAACCGAACTGTACCCCCGATAATCTGCAGACCGGTTGGACTGTCGCATTCATAAGCGCCAACGCCCCCTCACTCCCTCCAGAACTCGATCGTAAAAATTGCCAAAAACGCAATCATTTCGAGCCGGCCGATGATCATTGCGAGGCTCAACACCCCAAGTTCGAACCCATCAAAAATTGAAAAATTTCCAGCCGGCCCAATCTCCGCTAAGCCCGGGCCGGTATTGTTTATACATGCTACGACCGCGCTGAATGCAACATCTAGACTATTGTCCGTGGCCAGCAAGGCAAACGTGAGCACCAAGACGGATGCTCCATAAACCAACATAAAAGCCATTACTGAGAATATCGTCTCATTGCGCACAGCCTCACCATTTATAATCAAAGGGTGGACTGCGCGGGGATGCAGCAGCCGGAAGATCTCTCTGCGTACCTGCTGAACGAGAATGACCAAGCGCGCCATTTTAATTCCTGCGCCGGTGGATCCTGCGCTGGTGGAGATCCCGGACAGCAGCAACATGAGCACAGGCGCAAACACGGGCCATTGTGCAAAATCCGCTGTAGCGTATCCCGTAGTCGACGCGACGGAGACCACATTGAACATCGCCGTTCGGATCGCCGTAGTCGGATCCGGTATGACCGCATGGGCAAGCAAGATGCCGGAGACCAAAAGGCCCGACACAAACATGATAAGCATGCTGCCTCGCCACTCTGGGTCGCAGATGACCATCCTCGCGTCTCCCCGAGCGAGCGCAACAAAGTACAAAGCAAAGCTCCCGCTCGCAATGAACATGTAAAAAACGCAGATCCACTCGAGGGTCGGAGACTTAAAGGCTCCAAAGCTTGCATCGTAAGGCGAGAGCCCACCCAGGCTCATGGTAGAAAACATATGGAGCCACGCGTCGGCCCACGACATGCCCCCGAACCTGTACGCGAACAAGCAGGTCAACGAAATGAGGCAGTAAACACCCCACAGTCCCTTTGCAGTCTCGGCAATTCGCGGCGTGAGCTTCACCTCCTTTAGCGGTCCAGTAGATTCCGCTCGAAAGAGTTGCCCGGCACCCGAACTAACCATGGGCAGGATGGCCACCGCGAGAACCAGAATGCCCATGCCGCCAACCCACTGAAGGCCGCAACGCCAGAGGTTTATGGCGTAGGGAAGGTGATCGAGCCCCGTGAGGACGGTCGCGCCCGTGGTAGTGATTGCTGAGACCGCCTCAAAGTACGCAAACGACGCTGAAATTGGTGCGCCAGCGTTTAGAAAATAGATGTAGATCGGGACTCCGGCAAAGGCCGGGAGCACGGTCCAACACAAGGAGACTAAGAGGATGCCATCACGTGCACGAAGGTCGGGGAGGCGAAGTGAGAGACCGTTGGAATAGATGAGTAAACTCAACCCGAACCCGAAACAGATGACCCCGCCGATGATGAAGGCGTCTCGGGATAGAAACTCACCGACGAGCGCGCTGACCGCTGTCGGTACTCCGAAAAGGAGGGAGAAGCCAAGAACAATCAGGGCAAAAAAGGGCACTACACGTTGCAGTGTGAGCATGGCGGAATTATATTCCCCACGACGTTCCCATTTCTCTCATCAAGGTTCTTATGCCGAGCAAACGCATCCTCATCGCCCAAGGTGGGGGCCCCACCGCAGTCATTAATCAGTCTCTCGTGGGGGCCGTTCTGGCCGCAAGGCAATGCCCGAGCGTCGAGATTGTTTATGGCGCTCGTCATGGCGTTCGAGGCATCATTCAACAGGATCTCCTCAATCTGTCACTTGAGACAGAGGTGAACCTGGAGGCCGTCGCCCATACGCCCTCCTCTGCACTTGGCTCAACACGCGATAAGCCCGATGAACCTTATTGCCAGAAAATCATGCAGGTGCTCAAGGCCCACGAGATTTCGCATTTTTTCTATATTGGGGGAAACGACTCGTCGGACACTGTGCGTATTGTGGCTGAGCAATCCAAAGCAGCTGGTCATGCGCTCTCTGCCGTACACATCCCCAAGACCATCGACAACGACCTCATGGGTAATGACCACACCCCTGGCTTCCCCTCTGCTGCAAAGTTCGTAGCGCAAGCATTCGCCGGAGCCGACCTCGACAATCGGGCGCTGCCTGGAGTGTATGTCGCTGTGGTCATGGGAAGGCATGCGGGCTTTCTCACGGCGGCATCAGCTGCAGCGCGCGTAGAGGAGGACGATGGCCCACATCTGATTTACCTCCCAGAGCGCAGCTTTTCCATCGAAACCTTTCTGATGGACGTCAAGCGCGTGATGGGGCGCTTGGGTCGCTGCGTGATTGCTGTCTCAGAGGGCGTTCATGATGCATCGGGTGAGCCCATCATGGCCAAGCTCATGGCGCAGCGACAAGGTTCAGCCGAGACGGATGCTCATGGAAACGTGCAGCTCTCAGGCTCTGGGGCACTGGCGGACCTTCTATGCGATGAAATCAAGGCCAAACTTGGTTTGAAACGAGTCCGCGGAGACACCTTTGGATACCTTCAGCGCAGCTTCCTCGGATGTGTATCAGACGTCGATGCCAGAGAGGCGCGCGAAGTGGGCGCCTTTGCGGTGCAGTGGGCCCTCTCGCAGTCGTCACAGGGCCCAGTGACTGGAAGTGTCGCTATAGAGCGGGTGGGCGCTTACCGCACCCAACTCAAAATCCAGCCGCTAGAAGCGGTTGCGGCGAAGACCAAAGTCATGTCGGAGTGCTTCATCCATTCCCATGGCAACGACGTCACCCCTGAGTTTCTCGACTACTTGCGTCCCTTGCTGGGCTCCAGCTTTCCAGTTGCGAGTCGTCTGCGCTCCCCTGCCATCGAGCGAAAGTCCCTAGGCTAGTGCAATGGCCGCTGAATCGCTTTAGGCACAAACTGCAAAGCAATGGCCGCCAACACCAAACAGACCCCCGCGAGCTGAATGACATGTCCGGGGTTTCCACCCAATAGCGAGTCATAGATCAATGGCAGCGTGAGCATTTGAATCAGCATCGGGATGACAATGAACATATTGAAAATACCCATGTAAACACCCGCTCGCTCGGGCGGAATGCTCCGCGCCAACATGACATACGGATTTCCCATAATGCTGGCCCACGCCAATCCAATACCGACCATCGGAATGAGCAACAAGAGCTTGTCTTGCAACGTAGGCAAGATCCACATGCCGACACCGGCCATGAGCAGACACACCGTATGCACCCTAGATGCACCAAACCTCAGGGAGATGGGGACCATAGCGAACGCGGCGAGAAAGGCAATAAAGTTGTAAAACCCTCCGAGCTGCCCGTTGAGCAGAGCGGCCTGCCTGAACTCTTCGGTGAGCGGATCGCTGGTTTGGAAGACCGTTAGCGCCAAGGTGGGGACGATATAGATCCAGTAACACATCATGCCGTACCACTGGAACAACTTCATCCACCAAAGCCGGCGCATAACCAACGGCATCTCGCGAAAGGCAGAAACGAGGTCTTCCACCATAGTCTTGAATCCCAGCGGCTTCGCACGCATGACGCGAAGCTCGTCTTCGGAGAGCGGCAACTCTGGAACGGAGCGAATGCTCCACCACACAGTAAAGAAAGATAAGACCGCGCCCACCATGAAGGCAGCGTAAGTCGATTGCGGAATATTGTTTTCACCCACAGCTGAGCTGCTCAGGCCGGCCATCACAAAGAGGGTTGGTGTGAGATATGCGAGAGTCTGAGCCAATCCCGTAAAGGCGCTCTGAGTTAGGAATCCTCGCGTTTGTTGCTCGAGCCTGAGCCGATCGGAGACATATGCGCGATAAGGCTCCATGGTGACGTTGTTAGCGGCATCCAGAATCCAGAGGAGCCCAGCAGCAAACCAGAGCGTCGGGCTCATGGGCATCAAGATCAGACCTAAGCTACAGAGAATGGCCCCAATCAAAAAATACGGCGTGCGACGCCCCCATCGGGATGTCGTTCGGTCGCTCAGGGCCCCAATAATGGGTTGGACAATCAGACCGGTCAGCGGCCCAGCAAGCCAGAGCAGCGGCAAGGACTTTTCGTCTGCGCCAAGCGTCTGGTAGATCGGGCTCATGTTGCTCTGCTGAAGCCCGAAGCTGAACTGAATGCCTAAGAATCCAACATTCATGTTGACGATCTGCCAGAACGACAACAGCGGTTTCATACGCCACTCCAGAAAAAAAAGGGGGAGGCCCCTTTCGGAACCTCCCTGCTGAAAACAGGATGAACTGCAGAACTTAGGCGGGTGAATGCCTTGCCGCCCATCCTGCCACCACGATCAATCAGAAGCTGTACTTCAAGACTGCCTTCACGCTGCGCCCGTTGATGGAGCGGGCGATGTAGAGCGGATTGTTGGACAAATTGCCCTGCCCCTCTGCCTCGGTGTAGCCAATCGCGTCAAAGAGATTGTTCACGATCAATTGAGCCTGCAAACCGCGTGAAATCTCATGCGATACGAAGCCGTTCACAACGGTGTATGAGGGCAACACCACTTGGTTGTCATTCTGAGCATAAGAGTCAGTCATGCCGATGATCTGTCCGCCAATCTCTGTTTTGCCGAGTGAATAAGACGGAGCCAACTGGAACATGACATCAGCCTGGCGACGAGGCTTGTTACCGTTGTTCGCGCCGCCATCGATCTCCGCATTGGTGAGTGTTAGGCCACCAGCAAGGCGCAACGCACCCGCGCTCCAGCTCATCTCGGCCTCAATTCCATTGGCCTTGTAGTTGTCCTTCAGGTAGCTCCGGGAGGTTGCCTCAAATCCACCGTCCTCCTCGGTTTTCGCCGAGAAGAATGTCACGAAGCTTGAGAGCGCTCCGCGCCTGGCCTTCACACCGAGCTCGAGCTGAGTCGTCTTGTTCACAGGATAAGGCTTCACCCCAGTCGCGACGTCCTTGTTCTCCACGACCTGACGATCGGGTGACGAGAATGACGCGCCCTTGCTGTAGCGGCCAAAGAATGCGGTGTTCTTGTCCTGCTGGTAGTTGACGCCCACAGAGCTGGCATTGGTGCTGCCCTCGAACTTTGCGGCAGTTTTTCCAGAAACATTCCAGCCTGCGGCACCACCAGACATATAGTAGCCATCACCTTTGAGCTCATCGCGACGGATCGATGCGTCAACCGAGAATGGGCCACTCTCCCAGAGCAGGCCAGCATACGGGGCGGTCACCGTAGAGTCGAGGCTGTAGTTACGGAAGCAGCAGCCACCCCAGGTTGTCGTGGCGTCACCCACAGGATTGGTGGAGGCTGCACCGGTGTTATCGAGTACCCGCGCTCCATCCCCCTTGAGCTCAAAGTTATATCGATTCCAGTACCAAGTCTGAGCCATTTTCTGACGCCCAACGAATAGTCCACCGGTAAGGGTCGTCTTCTGATTTGAGCCCGTGGTCATGACCTTCTGAACGCGTAGGTCATTGAAGGTGTTGCCCATGTCATCGAGAGATGTATTGAAAATGTGGGCGGAAAATACAGGAGATGATCCGGTGTAGCGGTTCGTACCATTTGCAATGTCGCTTGGCGTGCCGCCTGCGGGGAATACGCCCAAGAAGCGGCCGGAGTTCGAAGCGGTGCGGAACCGCTCAGTGATGGTCAATCCATCAGCAAGGCGAAGTTGAGCCTCGAGACCCACGGACTGAGACTGAATGGAGAGGCCATCGGAGGGATTTGTTGGAATGCGGTTGCCATTCTTGTCGGTTACAAAATCTACCGGAAAGGCGCTGTTTACAAAGAATGCCTCACGCGGATCAATCCCCGCCAACTCCACGATCTTGTTGCCCTCTAGCTTCACAGGGACGGGCAAGTAGGTCGGGGTCTTATCATTCAAATTCTTGAATGTGACCCGAACATAGCCGTCCTTGAAATCCTTGGTGAGGCTCAGCCGAACCTGGCCACCGTCCTCAAGCGTGGTGTCTGTATTGCGGGTACCCTCGCCAACACGGTAGAAGCCACCCAGGTGCATGTAGAGCCCCTGGCCGAGTGCTGTGCCGTAATCAAAGTCAACGCGGTTCTGGCGGTAGTCAAGACCGGTAGAGTATCCAACGGAGCCACCGGCGGTTCTGCCATCTTTAGTCAGGAAATTGATGATGCCGCCCGGGGAGTTGGTGGCGAGCGTCGAGGCAGAGCCGCCCCGAATGACATCGATGGCATCGTTGGAGTAGTCAGCGCGAATAAACTGGTCTGCCGTTGCAAACGAAGTGTCGCCAAAGAGCAGCACAGGCAGTCCATCCTCCTGGAGTTGCACATATCGTGATCCACCCGCAGAGATGGGTACGCCGCGAACGGTAATGTTTGCGTTACCCTCGCCGCCGCTCGACTCAGATCGCACTCCGGGAACTGCACGAATGGCCTCGGCAGCGCTCGCTGCCCCTGAGGTTTGAAGTTCTGCCCCGTCAATGGAACTGACCGAGACAGACTGTTTCATTTTGGGCTGTGCTGTTGCGGTTCCAGTGACCACGATCTGGTCGAACTTCAGTCCGTCCGTCGCGTTCGAAGCGGAATTTGCAGGCGCGCTCTGGGCCCATACGCCCGTGCCATAGCAGGCGGTGAGGGCAATGGTGAGCGCAGTTCGGCGAAAGTTGGCTGGAGCCATGGTCGTCATCCTCTTGGTCTCAATGTTGTGGTTTTGTGAATTCCTACAGGGCGCATTCTGAACACTTTGCAATCGATTGCATATGGGGATTTCCCGCAGACAAAAATGTAGTGTTGCGCACAACATTTGTAGTGTGCGGCGCAAAAGAGTGAGGGATCTGGAAACTGAATCCCGACATCGTAAATTGCAACTGTGCAACAATTTTGCATGGTTGCACGCCCCCCCACGGTCAAAATGCGCGATGTCGCTCGACTCGCAGGCGTCTCTACAGCAACGGTCAGTCGGGCGCTTGCAGGCAACCCCCTGATTGCTGAGGAGACACGGGCGCGCATTTATCGCATCGCAGAGTCACTGAACTACCGTGTGCATATCGGGGCGAAAAACCTAAGGCTTCAGCAGAGCCAGTCCATCGGACTGGTCATTCCCATCGATAGAGACTCGAAGCAGCAGGTCACAGACCCCTTCTTCCTCGAACTCATGGGGTCGCTCATTGACGCACTAACCGAATCAGATTTCGACGTGCTTGTCACCCGAGTGGACGCTCGACGGCTCGACGAGAGCCAAGCCCTGATCCAGACCGGTCGAGCGATCGGCCTGATTATTATCGGGCAGTGGCGCGCGCACGAGCAGCTCAACGCGATGGCCTCTGCTGGTGTTCCGCTGATGGTCTGGGGCGCTGCCGTAGACGGCCAACAGTACTCCACCGTGGGAAGCGACAATCGACTCGGCGGGGAGCTTGCGGCCCAGCACCTGCTCGATATGGGCTGTCGTCGTTCACTATTTTTGGGAGACGCAAGCCTCTTTGAGGTGGCGCACAGACGCGAGGGCTTCCTCCACCGCATCCACGCTGCAGGCCTTGTATCCGATGAACGGTCTTACCTGCCTGTGCCCTTCGCCCCAGACCTCGCAAAGATTGAGATTACGCGCTGGCTCAATCAGCTTCCAGGATCATTCACAGACCACTTTGACTCGGTCTTTGCTGCGTCCGACCTCTTGGCCATTACGCTCATTCAGCTCTTGGCCGCGCGGGGCATAACGATTCCACAGGACATCAAGTGTGTTGGCTTCGATGACATTCAAGTGGCCCGACATCTGAACCCCAGTCTCACGACGATTCACCAGTCGATTGACCTTGCGGGCCAGCAAATTGCCCAAGGTCTCAGTCGACTGATCGCAGGTGACCGGACTGCAACCGCGATCGCGTTACCTACTCAGTTGAAGGTACGCGACTCCACTGGGTTCGCCCACCACACCCATGGCTGATCTCTCAACCCTCGAGCTGCTTGGCGTTGCGCTGATTTTTATCTGGAGTGGATTCGTTCGCAGCGGGCTGGGATTTGGCGGTGCAGTGCTAGCAATTCCATTTCTGCTGCTCATTCATGATGACGCCCTCGTCTTCTTACCGCTCATCGCGGTGCATCTGATCGTGTTCTCGGTCTGGATCACTTGGAGGGGCAAACAAAGCCAGACGCCAGACTGGGCTTATCTTCGCAAGGCACTCAAGGTCATGATCCTACCCAAGATGCTCGGCGTCATGGGGCTGCTCACCCTTCCGGCGCAGGTTACAAGCATCATCATTCTGACCGTCGTGTCGTTCTATGCGCTCGGCTATGTCATTAACCGCCCGATTCAGGTCAGAAATATCTGGACTGAGCGTGCTCTGCTGGCGGGCGGCGCGTACTTCAGTGGCACCTCCCTAACCGGTGCACCACTGCTCATTCCAGCCTTTGCATCACGCGTGAGCAAACATCAGTTGCGCAACACGCTCTTCGTTTTGTGGCTCATTCTGACGGCGATCAAGCTGGCATCTTTCGTCGCATTTGGTGTAGACCTGCAACTCATTCACCACCTCTGGCTTTTTCCTTGTGCCCTCATAGGACACGTCATTGGGGAGCGTTTCCACCAGCGCATCTTGGCAGCCGAAACCCCTACCTTTTTCAGAGTCCTCGGCTTGACGCTCTTGGCCGTCAGCGCAGTTGGGTTACTGCGCGCCTTTGGCGTGTTCGGTCAGTAGTTTTACAAGCAGGCCCGTCCCGTCATTCGGAGCGGGTTCAATACCCAGCAGTCGACATAACAGCCCGTAGACCTCCAGGTTAGAGATGCGCGGAAGGCGCTTAACCGGTACGCCCGGCCCCTGCACCAGAAGAAGGCCATGCATCTCTGGATCTTGAGGGTCAAAGCCGTGCTGACCGGGTATTGGAAAACTCACCGACCGATCGGTGATGGTCCACCCGCGCTCCCCCATACACACAATATCCGGTATGCGTCGATGGGCTCCACCACCGAGGCGCTCTGGAATGCTGCGCTTCGGCCAGCAGGTGAACCCCTTTTGCTTGGCCAAAGCCTTCAAGACGGCGTCCTCTGACTCACCACCCAGGTTGAGGCCCGAGGTGGCCCCAGTCCATTCCCACCGCACGCCTGGGAACCCCTTCAGAAGACCGGGGCCGTAGATCACCTTATCGACGGGCGTGTCTGCCATGCCGTGATCGGCTACCACAACAAAAAGAGTCTTCTCCAGCAAGCCAAGCGCCTTGAGCCCATCTCGGAACTGACCAAGCGCCTGATCGACCTCGCGTATGGAGGCGTTTACTTTCTCGCTGCTGGGCCCAGCAGCATGTCCAGCAGAGTCGACCTGTGAAAAGTAGAGGGTCACAAATGCAGGGGGCTTCTTTTGGTCCTCTTTGAGCCACGAGAGCAGCAGATCGACCCTCTGCTGCGGATTGAGCTCATGCTGATAGGGAAGCCACCGCGTGGGCTGCACGCCTTGTATAGGGGCCTCACTACCCGGCCAAAAAAGGGTTGCGGTGCGCAAACCCTTCTGCTCTGCGGTGACCCAAATGGGCAGGGACTCCGACCACCAGAATGGATTGGTGACCGCTGCGCGATCACTCAATCGAAACCGCTGATTCGGATTCAACGGATCTGACATGTTGTTATTGACGATTCCATGGCGCTGCGTGGTGCGCCCTGTCACGAGGCTCACGTGATTGGGAAAGGTGAGCGTTGGAAAAACCGGGATAAGCCCCTCTGACAGGGCTCCCTGCTGGGCCATTTTGAGGAGCACCGGCGCATGGCCACGTGAGAGGTAGTCAGCCCGAAAGCCGTCAATACCCACAAGCACCACCATTGGACCGGCAACCGCCTGGCCCGCAAGGACGAGCGTTGCCACCACCAGACTGCGCAAAATCGAGATAATTGTCATGTAATAAGTCTAATCATTCACAGGGACTCCTTCATGACACGTTTGATCGCTGCTGCCTTTACCCTCCTCGCTGCGCCCGTCTGGGCTGCTCACCCCCTCATCACGGACGACACCGGAACGCAGGGTGCCGGGGGGAATCAAGCGGAATTTACTTTTGACCGAGCCGAATCAGGCAAGAGCCCAACAAAGGCCCACGAGAACGCCTTCGCGTTTACCTACACCCGTGGTTTGAGTGATTCACTCGACTTCTTCATTGGGGGCGTGCGTCTGGACATGCAAGACCCGTCCTCCAACGATGGCGCGCGCGTGAAGGGAGAGGGCGACAGCGCGCTCGGCCTAAAGTGGCGATACGCAGAGAAAGACGGGCTCAGCCTTGGTCTCAAGCTCACCGCATCGATCGGCACGGGCGATGACACCCGAGGACTCGGCGCTGGACGCTCCACCCAAAGCCTGTTGCACGTCACACAGTGGGAAACCAAGGCGGGTGATTTCCTCGTCAATCTTGGGATCAGCAACAACGGCAAGACAGCAGAAGAGCGCCGTACGCTCTGGAACGCATCTGCCGCCTGGCTGGTCCCTGTGCGCGAGGACATCACGTTTGCGCTCGATATCGGCGCCTCACAGCAAGCCAGCAGAGACAGCAGCAAGCACCCTGCATATGCGCTGATTGGTCTCATCTGGTCGGTGACCGAGAAAATCGATCTCTATGTAGGATACAAGCACGGGCTCAATGATCAAGAGTCAGACAGTCAACTGGGTGTTGGCCTTACTGTGCGCTGGTAAGCGCAGCGCTTTACAGAACCGTGCAGCCCTCACTCGCATTTCGGCTTCTGCTCAACGCAGCCCACACCATGGACCATCTGGTCCTCTTGGTGTTTGCCTCAGCGGTGTCTAGCATCGCCCAAGACTTTGGGCTCGCGCGGTGGGAGGACCTCATGCCCTACACCGCAGGCGCCTTTTTCATGTTTGGGCTCGGTTCCATTCCCGCGGGCCGTCTGGGTGATCTCTGGAGCAGACGCAAGGCCATGTTGACCTTCTTCTTCGGAACCGGAGCAAGCTGTCTGCTCGTGGCGCTTTGCCAATCGCCTTGGCAGCTTGCAGTGGCCCTGACGCTTTTGGGCAGCTTTGCATCCATCTACCACCCCGTGGGCATCCCCATGCTCTTGCGAGACGCGGCGAGGCCCGGATTGGCTATCGGATGGAACAACCTTGCCGGAAACCTAGGCATCGCCCTCGCTGCGCTTATCACGGGCTTAATTGTTCAATGGGCAGGGTGGCGTGCAGCGTTCATTGTGCCGGGCCTGCTAACGATCGGACTGGGTATTGCTTTTGCGAGGGTTGCGAAAGAGGAGCAGCACTCTGCTGCGAAGCGCGCAAGCACTCAAACGGAAGGAGCACCCAGCATTTCTCCGCTGGTCAAGCGCGCGCTCATTGTCATGACCGTTGCAGCCTGCGTGGGCTCCGTGTTGTTTAACTTCACCACCAACGGCAACACGGAATTGTTTCGCGAGCGCATGGCCATGAGCCTGCCCGACCCCGTGGCCGTTGGCGCTGCACTCGCTGCGCTCTACACCGTTGCAGCATTCAGCCAGGTGATTGTGGGTCGGCTCACGGAGCGTTTTGCGCTTCGACCACTCTTTATGAGCATTGTGGCTTTTCAGTCTGTGTTTCTTTTTCTGGCCTCTCAGGCCGAAGGCTGGTGGTTCTACGTGGCCGCGCTGGGCTTTATGGCCAGTATTTTCGGGGCCATTCCCTTCACCGACACGATCGTTGTTCGTTACGTAGACGATGCGCTGCGCTCGCGTGTAACGGGCATGCGCATTGGCATTGCCTTTGTGGTGAGCAGCACCGCGGTGGGCCTGCTGGGCCCGCTGGTGAAGGCGGCAGGTTTCACCCAGTCCCTGATATTGCTCGCAGGCCTATCTACCCTCACGCTGCTTGCGATATGGGCCCTCCCCGCAACCCTTGACACAGCCCGACTGAGAGAGACTTCCTCATGACAGCAGCGCAGAGACCCAAACTGACCCTGCCCGATGAGGCAGACAAGCTACTGCTTCATTCTTGCTGCGCGCCCTGCGCAGGCGAGCTTATGGAGGCATTTGTTGAGTCTGGTATCAACTACACCATTTTCTTTTACAACCCCAATATTCACCCGGAGAAGGAGTACCTCATCCGGAAAGAAGAGAACATCCGCTTTGCGCAAAAGCACGGCGTCCCCTTCGTAGATGCAGACTACGACACCGACAACTGGTTTGCACGGGCCAAAGGCATGGAGAACTCACCCGAGCGAGGCGAGCGTTGCACCATGTGCTTTGACATGCGATTTGAGCGCACAGCACTCTACGCGGTTGAACATGGGTTCTCAGTCATGACCAGCTCTTTGGGCATTTCCCGCTGGAAGGATATGAACCAGATCAATGGCAGCGGTGCTCGCGCGGTTGCGCCTTATGAGGGCCTGATCTACTGGGACTACAACTGGCGCAAGGGTGGGGGCAGTCAGCGCATGATCGAGATCAGCAAGCGCGAGCAGTTCTACCAGCAGGAGTATTGCGGCTGCGTTTATTCGTTAAGAGACACCAATCGGCATCGTGTCTCTCAGGGGCGAGACCGCATTCAGCTTGGCGTGAAGTTCTACGGCGTCGACACAGACAATTGAGCTACTCGGCTGGGTGTTTTGAGGCGATGGCCTGAGCGGCCGCCCAGCCACTGGACCAGGCCCACTGGAAGTTATGCCCCCCAAGGTGGCCAGTCACATCCACACACTCTCCAATGAAATACAAGCCCGGATGCTGCTTGGACTCCATGGTCTTGCTGTCGAGCGCACGCGTGTCGACCCCACCGAGCATAACCTCTGCCTTCTTCCATCCCAAGGTGCCAGAGGGGCGAATGGCATGCGCACACAGAAGTGCACGCAGCGAGGCCTTGCTCGCCTTGTTGAGATCGGCCCAACGCTGGTCCGCAATTCCGCCCGCGCGAAGTAAGGCATGGGCGAGGCGCTCAGGCATCCATTCGGAGATTCGACTTGAAAGGAGTCTTCCGCCCTGCCCAGGAGCCGTCTCCTCTAGCACCTCCCAATCGGACTCAGAGAGCCAGCGGAGCTCAATCGCCTGCCCTTCGACCCAGTAGCTGCTTGCCTGAAGGGTGGCGGGGCCAGAGAGCCCCTTGTGGGTGAGCAGCAGGTCCTCATCGAAGGAAGCAGCTCCGTAGCCTTCGCGGGGCTGACCCGCTGAAATGCCAACGGCCTGGCTTAGACCTGAGAGTTCCAAAAGCGGCTGCAAGTGCTCGGCCGTGAGGGCCAGGGGAACCAGGGCCGGTCTTACGGGAGTTACCGTGATCCCGAGGCTACGCGCCAAATCAAGGCCAAAACTCGTCGCGCCAATGGCAGGGACGGGAAGACCGCCAGTCGCCACGACAAGATGCGGAGCTGAGCGTAGGCCATGGTCAGTCTGCACCTCCCACAACATGCCGTTGCGTCTCACCTCCAGGATCGAGACTGGATGCTGGACGCTGACACCACCCTGCTCACATCCCTGAGTGAGCATCTGAATGATCTGTTGAGAAGATTCATTACAAAAGAGCTGTCCGCGATGCTTCTCGTGAAATCCAATACCAGCGGCCCGCACCAACGTAATGAAATCTTGTGAGGTGAATCGGCTGAGCGCACTGCGCACAAAGGACGGGTTTAGCGAGAGGAAATGCCTCGGCTGCGAATCGCGGTTGGTGAAGTTACATCGACCACCGCCACTGATGCGAATCTTCTCTCCAATGACTTTACTGTGGTCGAGCACCACCACACGCAGACCGAGTCCTCCGGCAACAGACGCGCAGAAGAGGCCTGCCGCTCCTGCACCAATAACAATCAGGTCAGGATGATGTGTCAGATCAAGTCGTGCAGTGCGCTGACTGCGAGGTCACCATGGCCTTGAGCGCAGCCGGATCACGGATCACGATGTGCCGCTGATTCACATCGACCACACCGTCCTCAGCGAACCGGGAAAACACGCGGCTCACCGTCTCGAGCTTCATGCCGAGGTAGCTACCAATCTCTCGACGCGTCATGCGCAGAACCACTTCGCTCTGCGAAAAACCCCGGACATGCATGCGCTGGACAAGGTTCAGCAGGAAAGCGGCAACACGCTCCTCAGCGCGCATGATGCCGAGCAACAGCATGACACCCTGGTCTCGCACAATTTCTCGGCTCATCACCTTGTGAAGGTGTCGTCTTAGAGGCTCAAAACGCATCGAGAGCTCTTCGATACGGGCATAGGGCATGACGCAGACCTCAGAGTCTTCAAGTGCCACGGCGTCGCAGCTGTGCTGGTCTTGCACAATGCCATCGAGCCCCATGATCTCGCCCATCATCTGGAAGCCAGTGACCTGACCCCGACCATCTTGGGTGTTGACCTCTGTCTTAAAGAACCCGGTGCGAACGGCATACAAGGCATGAAACGCGTCGCCCGCCTTGTAGAGCGGGCTGCCCTTGGGGACCTTCTTTCGGCCAGCAATCAGGGTGTCGAGCTGTGTGAGTTCTTGCGCCGAAAGCCCCACCGGCATGCAGAGCTCACGAAGATTGCAGCTTGAGCAAGCAACCTTGATGGAATCGGTCAGGGTATTCATCCACATGCATATTAGCCAGAAATAGGCGCGAACGCGAGACTCTTTGACGCCGATCAAGCGTTGTCTTGGGCAGACTGGGCATAGTCCCGGCCATGAGCCTGCCCATATCCGAGACCCTTCTAGAGCGCTACGACATTCCCGGTCCGCGCTACACCTCCTACCCTACCGCAGACCGCTTTGTTGAAGCCTTTGGCGCAGATGATCTAGGCAGAGCACTCGCAGATCGCCGCGACACACGCTCGGCCACCCCACTCTCGCTCTACATTCACATTCCCTTCTGTGAATCCGTCTGCTATTACTGTGCGTGTAACAAGGTGATTACCAAGCACCACAGCAAAGGCGCGCAGTACCTGCACTACCTCTCCAGAGAGGTCGATATGGTCACCCAACACCTCGGGGCCGGCCAGAAGGTGAGCCAACTGCACCTGGGCGGAGGGTCCCCAACGTTCCTGAGCGATGCCGAATTAGCAGACTTGATGTCGATGCTCCAGCGTCACTTTGAGCTGATACCCGGAGGCGAGTTCTCCATTGAAGTCGACCCCCGCACCGTAACCAACGAACGTCTGCTGAGCCTCCATCGACTGGGCTTCAATCGGCTCTCATTCGGCGTGCAGGACTTCGACCCCCACGTCCAAGTCGCTGTTCATCGCGTGCAGCCGCAGTTTCAGGTTGAGGCACTCATGCAGTCGGCGCGGCAGATCGGCTTTGAGTCCATTAACTTGGATCTGATCTACGGGTTACCGCTCCAGACCCCAGAATCCTTCGAGCGGACGCTCAAAAGTGTTGTGTCCATGAGACCGGACCGAATCGCCGTCTACGCGTATGCCCACCTGCCCGCTCGGTTCAAGCCGCAAAGACGCATCAATGCCCATGAACTGCCCCGTCCTCAAGACAAAGTACACATGCTTGCAATGGCCATTGATCTGCTCACGCAAGCGGGATACGTCTACATTGGCATGGACCACTTTGCACTGCCTAACGACCCTCTTGCCGTTGCCAAGGCGCAAGGACGTCTGCATCGGAACTTTCAGGGTTACAGCACCCAGCCAGACTGTGATCTGGTCGCCCTTGGCGTGTCAGCAATCGGGCGCATCGGCCCCACCTATCACCAAAACGCTAAGAGCCTTGAGGAGTACTACGACCTCATAGACCAGGGCCGACTGCCCGTGGTGCGCGGCCTCGCACTAAGCCAAGACGACATCCTGCGTCGGGCCGTGATTATGGCCATCATGTGCCAAGGGAAGCTGGATTTTGAAGCCATTGAGCTGGCCTTCATGACGGACTTTCGAAAGACTTTTTCTCACGCTCTCAGCAGGCTTGAGCCACTCATCCAAGAGGGTCTCGTGGAGGTCGACGAGTACGGGCTGAGCGTCACCACAACGGGCTGGATGCTGATTCGCGCCATTGCAATGGCATTTGACCAGCATCTCCAGAGCGATCTCGATCGCGCACGCTTTTCAAAGATTGTTTGAGGTTTGATTCAGCTCAAAGTGCCTTACGCACAAAACGTCAGACTGATGCACACACGCTGTATCAATCCAAAAAGGGAAGGAACCTCAACGATGAAGCACTCCACGAAACGCCTCCGGCTGAGCCTGATTGTCGCGATGGCAACCTTTGCATCCGTAGCATGGGCGCAGAATACTGCGGGTGGCTTGTTTGAAGTGATCAAGCCTGCGCCAAGCGTGAACCTTGGCATGGTGGAACTTGGCAAGAAGCTCTACTTCGACCCTCGCCTCTCCAAATCGGGTTTCATCTCCTGCAACTCCTGTCACAACCTGCACATGGGGGGAACCGACAATCTGCGGACCTCAATCGGTGACAAGTGGCAACAAGGACCCATTAATTCCCCCACTGTTTTGAACTCAAGCCTAAACGTCGCACAGTTCTGGGACGGCAGAGCTGCAGACCTCAAAGAGCAGGCGGGCGGGCCCATTGCAAACCCTGGCGAGATGGCTTTTACACACACACTGGCGGTGGGCATTCTGGAGTCCATTCCAGCCTACAAGCGTGAGTTCAAGACCGTCTTCGGCCAAGACAAGATCGACATCAATCAGGTGACTGCAGCCATTGCTGAATTCGAAAAAACCCTGGTGACGCCGAATTCTCGTTTTGACCAATGGCTCTTGGGCAATAAGGAGGCGATGAGCCCGAAAGAGCTTGCAGGACTGAAGCTGTTTCAGGACAGCGGATGCGTCGCATGCCACAACGGGGCAGCACTGGGCGGCAACTCATTCCAGAAAATGGGCATCGTTGAGTCATACAAGGCCAAGAGCGGTGGAGAGGGCAGGTCTGCAGTAACCGGCAAGGATGCTGACCGATTCAACTACAAGGTGCCCATGCTACGCAATGTCGAACTCACCTACCCATATTTCCATGATGGCGCTGCAAAAACCCTTACAGAGGCCGTCGACATCATGGGACGCCTGCAGTTAGGTCGAAAATTCAGCCAGAGCGAGAACGAGCAGATTGTCGCTTTTCTCAAGACACTCACAGGAGACCAACCCCTATTCCGTCTCCCCATTCTGCCGCCCTCGAGCGAGGCCACGCCCTTGCCGAATCCTTGGGCCAAAAACTAGAACGCCCTCTCTCTCCTTGGCGATCACCCCAGCTTGCCGGGGTTTTTTTTACACTTAGTGTATGAACACTTCCATCTTGCTTCCCTGTCCCCATTGCCTTGCGGTCAATCGCATTCCATCCAACCGCCTGAGCGACAAGCCCACCTGCGGTAAGTGTCAGACACCACTGTTTACGGCTACCCCGATCGAGGCCAGTGCCGAACAGTTCAGCCGACTCGTGAACAACTCGGACGTGCCAGTGATTGTGGACTTCTGGGCCCCCTGGTGCGGCCCTTGCCGCATGATGGCGCCGGCCTTTGAGCAGGCCGCCAAGGACCTTGCCACGATTAGATTCCTGAAGGTCAACACCCAGAACGAACCGACCCTGGCGCAGCAATTCAATATTCGCAGCATCCCAACGCTTGCGGTCTTTCTGCGCGGCCAAGAGCGTGCCCGACAAGCGGGCGCCATGGACGCAGGAAGTCTTAAGCGCTGGGTGTCGCAGGTGGTCTCAGGACTCCAATAGGCTGCGCAGCATCCAGGCGGTCTTCTCATGCACGTCGAGGCGTTGCGTGAGCAGATCCGCCGTGGGCTGGTCGTTTGCCTCATCGACCAAGTCGAATAGGCCCCGCGCAGTGCGGGCCGTGGTCTCATGAGCGTCAACCAGAATCTGGACCATTTCAAGTGCCTTGGGTACACCAGTAACTTCTTTAACGGAGGCTAGCTTGGCGTACTGCGCATAGGTGCCCGGGGCGGGATAACCCAAGGCGCGAATGCGCTCTGCAATGAGATCGAGTGCCGCCCACTGTTCCGTGTATTGATCCATAAACATCGTGTGTAGGGAGTTAAACATCGGCCCCGTCACGTTCCAATGAAAGTTATGGGTCTGCAGATAGAGGGTGTAACTGTCCGCAAGGAAGCGAGAGAGTCCATCGGCAATCTTTGCGCGATGCGCTTCACTCATGCCGATGTTGATGGGTCGCGAGGACGCCTTTGAGGATGATTTCTTTGAAGCCATCGTGAGTCTCCTTTTGGGATTCGTGTGAAACGGTGGGTCAGGGTCGGCTTGAATCGGGCCGCTCAGAATCTTCGACATAGTATGAGTCGGGCGAGGTGTATGCAGGGCCCTTCATGATCATCACCACCACGCATCCCACAAGCACCGTGACCACCATCGTGAAGAAGAAAATCACGGCGCCGATCAACGCGAACTCGACCTGGGTGATCGCGGCCTGAACCTGATCTGCACTACCCGACCAGGGCCAGCGTTCAATCGCCAGCCAAACCAGCGCAAACACCAGCAGGCCCGCAAGCGTAATCAAGGGCAGGCGCTTGAGCAGCCACCACTCAAGGCCCGCAGGCGACCTCACCGAATTGGGGTCTTTAATCATGCTTCATTCGCACCATGACACCCAAAGCTTAGGCTGCCAATGGCTCCGCGACCGGCACAGAGCTGCGAATGAGGTAATCGAAGGCGCCGAGCGCCGCCTTAGCCCCATCGCCCGCAGCGATGATGATCTGCTTGTAGGGAACCGTCGTGACATCACCCGCCGCAAATACCCCGTGCGCGTTGGTGGCGCCGTGATGGTCGACCACAATCTCACCAAATCGAGAGAGCTCGATCGTGCCCTTGAGCCACTCCGTGTTGGGAATTAGGCCAATCTGCACAAACACCCCTTCAAGCTCGATGGCATGCTCCTCACCCGAGGTTCGGTCTTTGTAACGCAGACCATTCACGGTTGAGCCATTGCCCGTAATCTCGGTGGTCTGAGCATTAAGCACGATGCTGGCATTGGGCAGGCTCTTGAGCTTTGCCACCAAAACAGCGTCGGCTTTGAGTTGGTCTGCGAACTCTACGACAGTGACGTGACCGACCACACCGGCCAGGTCGATGGCTGCCTCAACACCTGAATTGCCACCGCCAATCACTGCAACGCGCTTACCCTTGAAGAGCGGGCCATCACAGTGAGGGCAGTAAGCAACGCCCTTATTCTTGTATTCCTGTTCGCCCGGCACATTCACATTACGCCAGCGCGCACCGGTGGAGAGAATGACCGAGCGTGAGCGCAGCACGCCGCCATTGGCGAGGTGGACCTCGACCAGCCCGCCAGTATGCTCGGGCGGCACGAGCTTTTCGGCACGCTGGAGATTCATGATGTCCACTTCGTAGTGGCGAACATGCGCCTCGAGGTCGGCGGAAAATTTAGGCCCGTTGGTCTCGAGAATAGAGATGTAATTCTCAATGCCCAGCGTATCGTTGGTCTGTCCGCCAAAACGCTCTGCGGCTACGCCTGTGCGCAGCCCCTTGCGCGCTGCATAGACGGCCGCAGCAGAGCCGGCCGGGCCTCCACCCACCACGAGCACATCAAACGGATCGCGCGCATCGATCTTGGCACGCTCCTTCTCAGCGCTGCCGGTGTCGAGCTTGGCAAGGATTTCCTCCAACGTCATGCGACCGGAGCCAAAGAGCTCGCCATTCAGAAAAACCATGGGCACGGCCATGACCTGGCGTTGGTTCACCTCGTCCTGATAGAGCGCGCCGTCGATCACCACAGTCTTTACCTCGGGGTTCATCACTGCCATCAGTGAGAGCGCCTGAACCACATCCGGGCAGTTGTGGCAGGACAGCGACATGAAGACTTCGAACCGGAAGCCCCCCTTGAGCGCGCGAATAGTGTCAAGGCTCTCGGCCTCTACCTTGGGCGGGTGCCCGCCCGACCAGAGCAGCGCGAGCACCAATGAGGTGAACTCGTGGCCCAAGGGAACAGCGGCAAAGTGAAGACCCGTCTGTGCATCTGCACGACGAATCTGAAATGAGGGTCGACGCGCATCCGCTCCATCGAATCGCGCCGACACTTTGTCAGAGAGACTCGAAATGGTCTCTAGCAGTTCGCGAATTTCCTGGGCGCCCTTCGAGTCGTCGAGCGAAGCCACCAGCTCGACGGGGTGAGCAATCTTTTCAAGATAGGCCTTCAGCTGGGCCTTCAGGGTGTCATTGAGCATGGGGTTCTCCAATGGTGGGTAAAGCGCGCCCCGCCCGAAGGCGGAGCGTTTCACAACACGGGCTTAGATCTTGCCGACGAGGTCGAGCGAGGGAGCCAGCGTCTCAGCACCTGGCGTCCACTTGGCAGGGCAGACCTGACCAGGGTTCTTGGCGATGTACTGGGCAGCCTGAACCTTGCGCAGCAGCTCTGTGGCGTCACGACCAATGCCGTTGTCGTGGATTTCGCAGAGCTTGATCTGACCCTCAGGGTTGATCACAAACGTGCCACGCAGTGCCAGGCCCTCTTCCTCGATCATCACTTCAAAGTTGCGGGTGATGGTGCCGGTGGGGTCACCGATGAGGGGGTAGTTCACCTTGGCAATGGTGTCAGAGGTGTCGTGCCATGCCTTGTGGGTGAAGTGGGTGTCGGTCGACACGCCATAGATTTCCACGCCGAGGGCCTTGAAGGTGTCGTAGTGGTCAGCAAGGTCGCCGAGTTCGGTGGGGCACACAAAGGTGAAGTCGGCTGGATAGAAAAACACGACAGACCACTTACCCTTGAGGGACTGGTCGGTGACTTCGACGAACTTTCCGTTGTGATAGGCCGTGGCTTTGAAAGGCTTAACGGTTGTGTTGATGAGAGACATGTTGATTCCTCGTTTTGTGTGTTGAGAAGTTGGGGGCGCGCCGTTTTGTTGCGGCACGGGAGGAATCATGAGCCCCTGGCTAAAATTAATCTAATTGTTTGTCTTCATGTTTCAGATAGTTTTTTTGTATTGTACTGCAGCCCATCAATGAGGCGACGCGCCAGAATCTCGTAGAGGCTGACCCGGGAAATACTTTTGGCGACGAGTGTGGCAATGACGGCCGAGAGCATGAGACTCATAAACTGATCTTGGCTAGAGGTCATTTCCATCACGATGACAGTGGCCGTCACGGGGGCCTGTACCACGCCAGCAAGAAAGGCCGTCATCCCAATGAGGACCAGCATCTGACGGCCCTCAACCAGGTCGAATAAGAGCGAAAAGTCGTACCCGAGCCCAGCGCCAATCGAGAGTGACGGCGTGAAAATGCCCCCCGGAATGCCCGATAGGTAGCTCAGTGCCGTGCTGAGCATCTTGAGCAGACTAAAGCCGAGCTCATGGGAGAGGCCCAAGGGTGTGTTGAGCAGATCAGATGCGGCGTGATAGCCCGTGCCGATGGTTTCGCCACTGGTGAGTAGCGCAATGCCAGCGACCAGCAGCCCAAGAATGGCCGCAACAAGCGCTGCATGCAGCGCAGTCTTGGACTCAGGCACCAGACGAGGGCCCACCGTGACCAGGAGCCAGCACATGAGCCCCGCCATGAGACCGCAGACCACCGAAATGCTCATCCAGGCCAGCAGTTCGGGATGGGAGGGGTTGCGCACATAAATTGGGAAAAAGTCATAGTTGCCCTGCAGCGCAAGCGAAATGAAGCCAGCGCCAAGGATCGTCATGAGCACGAACCAAGTCTGGCGCATGCTGCGCCCCTTGGCGAGTTCTTCCATCGCAAACACAATCCCCGCGAGCGGGGTGTTGAATGCTGCCGCCAGCCCGCCGGCGCCACCCGCCACAATCAGCGCATCGGTAGGGACGCGAAGCTTCCCTCCAAACCGATGGGCCCACGCCAACATGGCCGCGGCACCCACCTGAATCGAGGGACCCTCCCGGCCAATCGAGGCTCCACAGGCCAGGCCCACGCAGACCAGAAGCATCTTGAGGGCGACCTGGAGTGGCGAGAGGAACTGCCCAAGCTGGGTCTGAACATCGCGCACCCGAATGGCGGCCATGGTCTGGGGTATGCCGCTTCCTGCAGCAAAGGGGGCATAGGCAAAGGTGATGTACCGAATCAGCGCGAAGCCCAGAGGGGTGAGCACCAGAAAGGCCCAGGGGTGGTCATCGAATAAGTCTTCGCCCCAATAAAGCGCTGCATCGGCCACGCGTGCCAGCGCAATGACACAGAGGGCCACAATGGCAGCACCGCCAAAGAGAGAGAGATAATCCCTGGTGCGTTCTGTATTACGCTGGAGTCGCCCTCGGTCAGCGGCCAGGGCTTTGCGGATGAACGATCGCATTTGCCCGAATATTAACCTTAATCTTTCCAATACTTACGAGAGCATTCATGAAAATTGCACGAACTTTTGCCGCACTCGCCCTGACCGTGACAGGCCTCTCTGCGCTAGCCTCAGACATCATGGTGGTTAAGCCCCAGGCATTCGCAACCCGCGATGGGCAGCCCAACGCAGCCGCCTTTGTAGAAATTCACAACCATGGCAAGACTGCTGATCGGCTGACCGCTGTTAAATTCCCCAGCGCTGTTGTGGGTCGTGGCGAGCTTCACAGCATGAGCCACGAAGACGGCAAGATGGTCATGCGTGAGCTCAAAGGCGTGCCTCTGCCGGCGGGCGGCAGCATTAAGATGCAACCCGGGGGCGATCACCTCATGTTGATCGGCCTCAAGCGCACACTCAAGGCGGGCGAGACCATCGACGCCACCCTTGTGTTCGAGAAGGCCGGCGAGATCAAGGTGTCCATGCCTGTGGTTGACCGAGCAGCCGCCATGAAACAAGAGGGGCAAGGGCATCACGGCCACATGAAACATTGATTCATCTGATTGTCATGATGTGGCGCCACACTCGGCGCCATGTTCGATACTCGCCCAGTCCACCTCCAGGTCTCTCAGCTCAGCAAGAGCTTCGGAAAAGGCAACCGCACTAAGACGGCGCTCCATCAGGTCAACCTCACGGTTCGATCTGGTGAAATGGTTGCGCTGCTTGGGGCCTCCGGCTCGGGCAAGTCCACGTTGCTTCGGAGCATCAGTGGGCTGCATGTAGCTGACGCCGGCAGCGCAAGTCAGATCACGATCAAAGGAGAGATCCTCCAGCAGGGCGGGCGTCTCTCCCCCAACATTCGCGCCATCCGCCGCGGCGTTGCCACCATCTTTCAACAGTTCAATCTGGTCAATCGCCTCTCAGTCCTGACGAACGTCTGCGTGGGCGCACTCTCGCAGGTGCCCACCTGGCGCAGCCTGACGGGGCTTTTCCCCCGTGACATCAAGCTCAAGGCCATCGATGCACTGATACAGGTCGGCATTGATGAACAAGTCTTCAAACGTGCTCGCCTGCTCTCTGGCGGCCAACAGCAACGGGTAGCGATTGCGCGGGCGATCACCCAAGAGGCAGACCTCGTGCTGGCTGACGAGCCCATTGCCAGCCTCGACCCCGAATCCTCACGCAAGGTAATGGAGCTGTTGGTGAACCTGAACCAGCGTGGCTGCACGGTGCTCGTCTCGCTGCACCAGGTTGCGGTGGCCCTCAAATATTGCCAGCGCGTGGTTGCTCTGCGCGACGGAAAGATCGTTTACGACGGGTTCTCTGCGAGCCTCACTGAACAACAGATTCGCGAGCTCTACGGCTCCGATACCGACCTCATCTTCGATGAACTCGAGATGACCAACCCCCAGCAACACGCCTCAACAAGGAGCCTTAATGAAGCTTATGCGTCGTAGTTTGATGGCAGCTGCCGTCGCCCTGTCTGCCGCCGTGGCAGCCCCGGTTTTTGCGTCCTCCCAAATGCCGAAAGAAATTGCGTTCGGCATCATCTCGACAGAGTCCTCCAGCAAACAAGCCGCGATGTTCGCACCCCTGCTTGCTGACATGGAGAAGTCAATCGGTGTAAAGGTCAAGGCCTTCTACGCATCTGACTACGCCGGCGTGATCGAGGCCATGCGCTTCAACAAAGTACAGGTCGCTTGGTACGGCAACAAATCAGCCATGGAAGCCGTCGACCGCGCAAGCGGTGAGATCTTCACCCAGACCGTTGCACTGGATGGCAGCAAGGGCTATTACTCCCTGCTGATCACCCAGAAAGACAGCCCCTACAACAGCCTTCAGGATGTGCTCAAGAACAGCAAAAACATCCGCTTTGGTATTGGCGACCCCAACTCCACCTCGGGCTTTCTGGTGCCCTCCTACTATGTGTTCGCCCTGAACAACGTTGAGCCTAAGCAGATTTTCAAGAGTGTGACCGCCTCGAACCATGAAGGCAATCTGCTGGCCGTATCCGCCAAACAGCTCGACGTTGCCACAAACAATACAGAGTCTCTTGAGCGCTTTCAAAAGACCCAGGCTGCAAAAGCTGCCAACGTAAAAGAGATCTGGCGCTCGCCTTTGATTCCGTCAGACCCCATCGTCTGGCGTAAAGACCTTCACCCTGACATGAAGAAGAAGATCTCCGATTTCTTCATGAGCTATGGAAAGGCCGCCGGCGCTGAGGGCCAACGTCAGCTCAAGGTCATGGAGCCTCACCTCTGGAAGGGCTTTATTCCCTCTGACAACAACCAACTGCTGCCCATCCGTCAGCTTGAGCTCTACAAGTCACGCAATAAGGTCGCCAACGACGCCAAGATGTCCGATGCAGACAAAAAGGCTCAGCTGGCTGCTCTGGATGCAAAGCTTGCCGATCTCGAAAAGCAGATGAAGGCCCTCAAGAAGTAACTAATCTAAGCTTGACACTGACGCCCGGCGAGTCCGGGCGTCCTTTTTTGCTGCCCCTCTGATCGGAGTAAAGCATGAGCGGAATCCACAAGACAACGAGCGCAGAGCGCCTTGCACAGGCCCCCAAGTCTTGGACGATGACCCTGGTGGCGGTTGTGGTGGCCTTGCTGCTTGTGGGTTCGTGGGAAGGTGCAGACATGCGCCCCATGGCCCTTATCAACGATTCACAGAACATGGCCATGTTCCTGGCCGACTTTTTCCCTCCAAATTTTCGTGACTGGGAGATCTACCTCAAGGAAATGGTGATCACGATCCAGATCGCGGTCTGGGGTACCTTCCTCGCCATTCTCTTGGGCATCCCTTGCGCGCTACTAGCCTCCGAGAATATCTCTCCCGTATGGATTCACCAGCCCATGCGTCGCATCATGGACGCCTTTCGTGCCGTCAATGAGCTCGTCTTTGCACTGCTGTTTATTGTGGCAGTTGGCCTTGGGCCATTTGCAGGCGTTCTAGCCCTCTTCATTGCCACCACAGGCACCTTGGCGAAGCTCTTTTCAGAGGCTGTTGAGGCCATCGACCCCCAGCCCGTAGAGGGCATTCGTGCCACGGGTGCAAGCCGGCTCGAGGAGATTGTCTATGGCGTCATTCCCCAAGTGCTTCCGCTCTGGATCAGCTACTCACTCTATCGATTTGAGGCCAATGTGCGCGGGGCGTCAGTCCTCGGCATTGTGGGTGCTGGCGGCATTGGGCAGATCCTTTGGGAGGTCATGCGCGGGTTTCAGTATGCTGAGACCTGTGCGCTGCTCATCATTCTGGTAGCGTCCGTGTCCATCATTGATTTCATTTCCGCTCGCCTGCGTGCCCTACTCATCTAAGCCGTGATACTCAGCCGGACTCAATGGCTAGGTCTGTTCTCAAGGTCTAGCGACGCCTCTCTCTGCAGCGCCCTCGAGCACTGTGGCCTCAACCCTGATGCCGAACTGCAGGCCGCAGTATGGATCCGGCCGGTCGAGACGGGACTTGTTCAGGTCATGGCCCGAGCTGATGGCCTGGGATCGCCATTCTGTTTCCAAGAGGCCACCTCCACCCGAGCCAGCATTCGACTCGCCGAGGGTCAAACGGGCCACGCGCTGGTCTTGGGCCACCGAACGGAGCATTGCAAGCGCGTGGCTTGGCTCGACGCAAAAATGCAGGATCCATCCTTTCGGTCCACTGCGGGTTCCCGCGTGATTCAAGCCCTGCAGCAGGCCGAGTACACCTTGCGTGCCGAGCGTTTAGCCGCAGCCGAGCAGACCCGTGTGGAGTTTTTCACTCTTGCTCGGGAGGCGGGCGCGTGACCTCGTCGGTACTGCTTGCGGGCTTCCTGCACCCATCTGAGGCCGCTCAGCGTTGCTTTCGGTCGGTACTCAATGCCATGGCCGAGCCGGGCAGGCCCCAGACCCTGGTGCCCCCCCAGGAGACCCCCGAGGGCTGCGCAGCCGGCACGGCCAGCATCGGGCTCTCTCTGCTCGACATCAGCACAGGCTTCTGCGTGCATGGACTTAGCACGCTGGCCGCCTACCTCAGGTTTCACACCAGCGCGCCCGAGGCCACACCCGAAGCCGCATTGTGGGCTTTTGCGGCCGACACACACCCTGCGCTCTTGAGCCTTGCTCAGAGCCTCTCTGAGGGAAGCCTGGAGTGTCCGGAGACGGCCGCTACGCTGGTCATTCAGCTCACCGCCCCCTCAGGCCATGAGGGATCGATCCTGCTCAAAGGACCCGGTATTCAACACCAAAGGGCCATCAGTCCCATGGGACTTCCCAGCGACTTCTGGGCATGGCGTCAGGCCACCCGGAGGCGATACCCACTGGGCATCGACCTCCTGTTTGTACAGGAGGACCAGGTCTGGGCAATTCCCCGCTCAACCGAGCTCATCCTGGAGGCCTCATGTACGTCGCGGTAAAAGGAGGCGAGCGCGCCATCGATGCTTCACTTGCGCTGCTGGACGCTTGGCGGCGGGGCGACCCCAATCAGCCGGCGCTTCAGATCGAGCAGGTGGAGCAACAGCTGGGCATTGCAGTCGACCGCGTCATGGCAGAGGGCAGTGTGCTGGACCGCAGGCTTGCCGCACTCGCCATTATTCAGGCGCAAGGCGACCTGGTTGAGGCAATTTTTCTTCTGCGCGCCTGTCGCGCCACGCTCTCGCGGTTTGGACAGACCTGTCCGCTTCAGACCGATCAGATGCTTGCCTTACGGCGTATATCGGCCTGTTTCAAAGACATTCCCGGAGGGCAAAAGCTTGGGCCTACGGCCGACTACAGCCTGCGCATTCTGGGCCTCGAGCAGGCTAATGCCAACGGCGCGAGCCCTTTAAACGCAGCCGATGCCAATGCACAGGCCAATCTGCCTCGCATTTCCCGCTTGCTGGAGGCAGAGGGTCTGCTTGCCCAGCCCACGGAACCAGAGCCCACCACCCCACCTGACATCACTCAGGAGCCCGTGCAGTTCCCCATGCCGAGAGCGGCGCGCCTGCAAATGCTGTCGCGGGCTGATGAGGGGTACCTGCTTGCGCTGGGCTACTCGACGCAGCGGGGCTATGGCAGCACCCACCCCTTCGTGGGTGAAATTCGCATGGGCTACACGCCCGTCTGTGTGCGGCTTTCAGACATCGACCCCAGCGTGCAGGACGACACCCCCGTCGAGATTGGGGAACTGCTGCTCACCGAGTGCGAAATGATCAATCAGTTCCAGGCCAACAGCGATGAGCCGCCCAAGTTCACGCGGGGCTATGGGCTTACGCCGGGACGGGCTGAACGGAAGGCTATGGCCATGGCCTTGGTCGATCGCGCACTCCAGGCGGAATCACTCGGCGAGACCCCCTCAGCGCCAAGCCAAGATCAAGAGTTTGTCTTGGCACACGGCGACAACGTTGAGGCGAGTGGCTTCGTGCAGCACCTGAAGCTGCCCCATTACGTTGACTTTCAAGCTGAGCTTGCGCTTGTGCGGGGCATTCAATCGTCATGACGCCACAACTGCCTTTTGCCTACTTGGACGACCAGACCAAGCGCATGATCCGACGTGCCCTGCTCAAGGCCGTTGCACTGCCAGGGCACCAGGTGCCCTTTGCAAGCCGGGAGATGCCCCTGCCCTACGGCTGGGGAACCGGCGGCATTCAGGTCACAGCTGCTGTCTTGGGCCCCGAAGATGTGCTCAAGGTCATCGACCAAGGCGCAGACGATACGACCAACGCGGTGAATATTCGGCGTTTCTTTGCGCTCACCACCGGTATCGAGACCACGACCACCACGGCCGAGGCCACCGTCATTCAGACCCGCCATCGCATTCCTGAACACCCACTCAAAGCGGGACAGATCATGGTGTTTCAGGTCCCCATTCCGGAGCCCCTGCGCTGGATTGAGCCTCGCTCTGAAGAGACCCGTCGAATGCACGCCTTGCGCGATTACGGCCCCATGCAAGTAAAGCTCTACGAGGACATTACCCAGCACGGCACCATTGCCACCAGCTACGACTACCCCGTCATGGTGAATGAGCACACGCTCATGTCGCCCTCCCCTATTCCCAAGTTTGACAACCCCAAGCTGCACCAGAGCCCAGCACTCATGCTCTTCGGTGCCGGTCGCGAGAAGCGCGTCTACGCAGTGCCGCCTTATACAGACGTGCGTTCACTGGACTTCGACGACTACCCCTTTGAAGTCCAGCGATGGCCTCAGGCCTGCGCCATTTGCGGTGCAGACAACCACTACCTCGACGAAATTATTGTCGACGATGCAGGAACTCGTGAGATGGTCTGCTCCGATACCGACGCCTGTCGAGCCCGCCAGGACCAGACATGAGCCAGCCCATTCTGCGTGCCCAAGGCCTTGGGCTTCGATATGGCAGCCTGCGTGCAGTTCACAACGTGAATCTCTCCCTCGACGAGGGCGAGTGCTTGGCCATCGTGGGTGAATCGGGTTCGGGGAAGAGCACACTCTTGAGCCTACTGGCCGGTCAGCAGCAACCTCATGAGGGAGAGGTAGCGTATTGCGATCGCAGTGGGATGTGGCTGAACCTCAACACGCTCGATGAGCGCGATCGCCGCCGCTTGGCAAGAACCGAGTGGGGGTTCGTACGCCAACATGCTCAGGCCACACTCCACCCGCACGTCTCCGCGGGGGGCCATATTGGCGAGCGCTTGATGGGTCTGGGTGCGCGCCATTACGGCGAGATTCGCAAGACTGCCCAGCAATGGATGGCCCGCGTCGAAATGGACCCCAGTCGTGTCGACGAATCCCCGAGCCGATTCTCGGGGGGCATGCAGCAGCGGCTTCAGCTGATCGCCAACTTGGTTACATCGCCTCGGCTCGTGCTCATGGATGAGCCCACCACGGGCCTTGATGTCTCGGTTCAGGCCAAGCTGCTCGATCTGCTCAAGCGACTCCAAGAGGAGCTTGGGCTCGCCACGATTATCGTTACCCATGACCTTGGCGTGGCCCGGCTGCTCGCAGATCAGGTCCTCGTCATGGTGCGTGGAGAGGTTGTTGAGCGTGGCCTGGTTGATCAGGTCTTTGATGACCCGCAGCACCCCTACACTCAGCAGCTTGTCACCTCGGTGCTATGAATCCTGTTCTTGAACTCGCCCCCCTGAACAAGCAGTTCACGCTGCACACTCAAGGCGGTCGCACACTCGAGGTCTTGCAAGGCATTGAGCTCCAGGTTTCAGCCGGGGAATGTCTGAGTCTGCAGAGCCCCTCGGGCTCAGGCAAGAGCACCATCTTGCGTTGCATTACCGGGCACTACTTGCCAGGTCCCGGAAGCCATGTTTTGCTGCGCCCCAGGGCTTTGGCCCATCGTGGGCTCGATGGCGCGCTCATTGACCTTGCTCAGGCCAATCTGCATACCCTGCGCCTGGCGCGACAGTTTCACATTGCGTATGTAAGCCAGTTTCTTCGGGTGATTCCTCGGGTGAGTACGCTGAGCCTCGTGATGCAGCCCATGCTGCGCGAGGGCCTTGCGCCCGATCAGGCCGAACCGCTTGCAAGTAGCCTGCTCGAGCGGCTTCATCTGCCCAGTGCGCTCTGGCTACTTGCACCGAAGACCTTCTCTGGCGGTGAGCAACAGCGGGTGAATATCGCCATAGCATTGGCCGCCTGTCTGGTTAGGCCTCGTGAGCTGATCCTGCTCGATGAGCCTACCGCCTCACTGGATCAGGCCAATCGCGATGTGGTAACCGCGCTGCTCAAAGACCTCCGTGACGCAGGTGCTGCCATGATTGGAGCCTTTCACGACCACGACACCCACGAGCGCCTCGCCACACGCACACAGGAAGTCCACTGATGATCCTCACCAACGCCAAGCTGGTTACGCACGACGACGTTTTTCTGGGAACCGTAGAGATCGCGGACGGCCACATTCGCTCTGTATCAGAGGGCGTAAGCACGCTGCCCGCTGCAATGGATCTGGAGGGCGACTGGCTCATTCCGGGTCTCATTGAAATTCACACCGACAACCTTGAAAAGCATCTCATGCCCCGCCCTGGCGTGATCTGGAATGGAGAGTCCGCCTTTCGCATTCACGACGCGCAGCTCGCCTGCTCGGGCATTACGACCGCATTCGATGGCGTGGTGATTGGCGACATTGAGGCCAATACGCCCAGGGGTCGCTTCTTGGAGATCAGCCTCGCAGCCATTCACGCCCTTGCCGATTCGCCCATGACCCGCTGCGAGCACCTGCTGCACCTGCGCTGCGAGCTCGCTAATCATGACGTCTGGGACCACTACACCTCGCTGGTCGATAACCCCAGGGTGCAATTAATCTCGCTCATGGACCATACACCTGGCCAGCGCCAATGGCGCGACCTTGGTAAATATCGTGAATACACAGAGCGTCACGGACGGCTCAGCGATGAGGCCTTCGAAGCGCTCATGGCCGAGCGCATCTCTGCCCAGGCCCTGCATGCTGAGCGCCAGCGCCAACGCTTGGTTGAAGATGCGCGCACCCGTGGTCTGCCACTCGCCTCCCATGACGACACCAGTGCCGAGCATGTCTGCCAAGCCCATGAGGAGGGCATTGCGATCTCTGAGTTTCCCACCACGGTAGAGGCCGCAGAGACAGCCCATCGATTGGGTCTTAAAACGGTCATGGGGGCTCCAAATGTGGTGAAAGGCGGTTCGCACTCGGGCAACGTCGCAGCCATGACCCTGGCACAAATGAAGCTGCTCGATGCACTCTCAAGTGATTACGTGCCAGCGAGCCTTCTCGATGCGGCCTTTATGCTGCAAGACGAGACAGACCTGAGCCTTCCCGAGGCGATTCGGACCGTGACCTCAGCACCCGCGCAGATGGTTCGCCTCTCAGACCGCGGCCGGATTGCTCAGGGGCTTCGAGCAGACCTGGTCTGGGTAAACCGACCCGCGAGGGGCTCGGGCGCCTGTGTTCGCGCCGCATGGCGGGCTGGACAGCGGGTCGCGTAAGGGCTTAGGAGAGCAAAAAAAGCCCCGACACATGGCCGGGGCGCTAAGCAGAATGTGATCTGCAAGGAGACAACAACACGGGCAGAACCCGCAAACATATTGCACCACAACACGTGAAATTTTGCAACGCAATATGCGCAACTAATCGAGGGCTTTACAGCCTCATAGAAGCCGCATACTGTCTGTCACATGAGAGACACGAAAGCTCCTCACACTGCGGCTATGCGATCTTTGGACTCCAACACACTCTCTCATGCTCGGTTCGTGCTGTCTGTCACGGCTTACGAATGGCTGCATCCCAAAGAGTCCCGAACAGCAGCAGCATTCAAGAAAAAATTTCGCACCTTCCAGTTGGTACTGCGCGCCATCATTCGGCTGGGGACACGAAGCCGTTTTGCAAAACCGCTTCGCCAGAGGCGCATCACCCGAGTGTCCGCTGCCTCATGAGCGGGCTCGATCTCGAGACCATCAAGCGCTTTATTGCGGCCCAGTCGCCGTCCACCAGAATCTATATTGGCGCGGACTCCAGCCGCGTGCTCCAGGGAAATGCCTGGATGGCTGATTACACCCTCGTGGTGGTTGTACATATCGATGGCAACCGTGGCTGCAAACTCTTTGGAGAGACCACGCGCGAACGCGATTTCGACCAGCGAGCCGACCGCCCTCAGATGCGTCTCATGAATGAGGTTTACAAGGTTGCCGAGCTCTATCTGCGCTTGGCAGATGCCATTGATGATCGCCTCGTCGAGGTGCACCTCGATCTGAATCCAGATCCAAGTTGCGGCTCCAGTTGTGTGGTGCAACAGGCAATCGGGTATATTCGCGGCGTGTGCAATATCTCGCCGCGGGTTAAGCCTCACGCGTTTGCTGCCAGTTGTGCGGCCGACCGCTACAAGGAACTGGCGGCCTAACGCCAGTGACCGCCCTTCTCGATCCCGCAGTTCTTTTCTTTATCTTCGGCCTCTTCGCAGGCCTCGTTCGCTCGAACCTCGAGATTCCGCCAGCCATCAGCCGGTTCCTTGCGCTCTATCTGCTGATGGCGCTCGGCCTCAAGGGGGGCATATCGCTGGCGGAGACCGGGTTTACGCTGGAAGTCGGGGCAAGCCTCTTCCTTGCCGTGTTGCTCGCGAGCGTCCTGCCCATCATCAGCTATTGGGTACTCAAGCCCATCGCTGGGCCATTCAATGCACTGGCCATTGCCGCAACCTATGGCTCGGTGAGTGCAGTCACCTTCATTACCGCAAACCAGTTTCTTGACAACCAGGGCATTGCACATGGTGGTCATATGGCAGCAGCCATGGCGCTCATGGAATCGCCCGCCATTATCTTGGCAGTCGTGCTGGCCAATATGGCGCGCAAGGAGCAACACACCCAGCAGCATGAAGGTGGCCTCATGGGCGTTCTGCATGAGTCATTCACCGACGGTGCGCAGCTGCTCCTGCTTGCGAGCATGGCCATTGGGTACTTTATGGGCCCCGAGGGCGAGGCCGCGATGAAGCCATTTTCAGCAGACCTCTTCAAGGGCATGCTTGCATTCTTCTTGCTCGATATGGGGTTGCTTGCTGCGCGCAGTCTGCCAGCGCTGCGGGGTCAATCGCCTGCACTGATGCTGTATGCGGTGGGCGCTCCCCTGCTGCACGCTGCGGCCGCTCTCTCGCTTGCAACGCTAGCGGGACTCAACATTGGTGACAGCACATTGCTTGCAGTACTGGCTGCAAGTGCGAGCTATATTGCGGTGCCTGCAGTATTGCGCGAGGCGGTGCCCGAGGCGGAGCCCGCCGTCTATGTTGGGCTCTCGCTGGGCATTACCTTTCCGCTGAACATTCTCTTTGGTATACCGCTTTACTTTGCTGCAGCCCAGTGGCTAGCGCGTTAACGACAGCCAACAAAAGGGCATAAAAAAAGGCCCCCAGTTGGGAGCCTTTGATACGGCAAGAATCCGCTTACTCAGCAGATGCACGGCGACGTGCAGGCGCTTTGGGCGTGGTGTTGGCAACAGCAGCCTCGCCAGCCTTGGCAGCGGCTTCAACATTTGCCTCGACCATTTCAACGACCTGCTTGGAGGCCTTGTTGATGGCATCGAAAGCGCTGTTAGAGGCAGCAAATGCTGACTTCATCATGGCGACCATGCCCTCGGTACCAGCTGGGGCGCTCTTGGTGAGCTCATTCATGGTGTTTGCCATGGTCTTGTTGGCCTCTTCCACGCGGCTCTCAACCAGCTTTGCGAACTCACCAACGGTCTCGGCGTTGATGTTGTAGGCATTGCGGCTGTAGCTGGCAGCTTTGCTCAGGCCAGGCTGGGCCATGGACTGGGACACATTGACGAACTCTGTGGCATCTTTCACGCCGAGGAGTTGGTTTGCAGCTTCGGTTGCGTCGGCCAGGTTTGCCTTCGCGGCCTTGAGGTTAAGGTCCATGTGCTTTTCCATGCACTCGAGCGTGCGGGCAGCCATTTCAACCATAGCGGCTTGGGAGTGCTTGACAGCGTTCATGAACTGCTCGGGGGTCATCGTGTTGTTCATTTCATTTCCTTTCAGTGTGGGTGGGGTACTGCACTGCATGGAATGAATGATATTGGTGCATTGCGTCATTCGCAAGCGCTGCGATGCAACATTTATTTTTTTACAATTAAATCAATAAGATAAAATCCGAATCCGGCCGCAGCGAGGGCCAGGATAACGTGCACCGCAGCAAGAATAAAGGCCCAAATCAACCGCCCCGCCTGTATGAGCGGAAGCATCTCCGCAGTAAGCGCCGAGAAGGTGGTGAGGCTGCCCAGGAAGCCCGTCATGATCAATAAACGCGCCCAGTCAGGCAGTGCGTGTGTGCTGAGTGTTGTTGCCCACGCCAACAGACCACCTGCGAGTAACCCTCCCATGGCATTTACCACGAGGGTCCCCAGCAAGAACCCAGTGAACATGCCATTGAGTGCGATGCCCACTCCCCACCGCAGCCATGCCCCAAGAACAGCCCCACAGGCCACAAGGGCGGCCTGGATCCAGAATTTGTCCATGGCATACTCTAGCCCATGTCTCGCACCGTTCAATGCGTCAAACTTCAGCGTGAGGCCCCTGGCCTCGACTTTCCCCCTGCACCTGGTGATCTGGGTCGGCGAATCTATGAGTCGGTCTCGAAAGAGGCTTGGGCCGATTGGCTCAAGCAGCAGACCATGCTCGTGAATGAGTACCGCTTAAACCTCTCCGACGCCCGAGCCCGCAAGTATTTGCTTCAACAAATGGAAGCCCACTTTTTTGGCTCAGGCGCAGACATGGCCTCGGGGTACGTTCCCCCTCAGCCATAGGGACGAATTTACTCAGCTGCCTCGGATCCCTTGACCATATACACCACGTGCTCGGCCATGTTCTTGGAGTGGTCGCCAATGCGCTCCATGGCCTTAGCGTAGAAGAGCATGTCAATGGAGCGCGAGATCGTACGCGAATCCTCGAGCACGTAACTGATCAGCAGACGAATGGTGTTGCGAAAGTGGTCGTCAACGATCTTGTCTTCGTGCAGTACGCCCTGCAGCACCGACTCGTCCTCGCGCGCGTAGGCGTCGAGCGCACGGTGAAGCATGCTTGTGACGTGCGTGGACATGGCGGAGAAGTCCATGCGAGGGGAAATGGCGGGGCCACCCTCATAGAACCGAATAGCCATGCGCGCCATTTTTTCGGCCTCGTCGCCTGCGCGCTCGAGATCACGGATCATTTTGAGCGAGGCCACCAGGAAACGCAGGTCAGATGCAGCGGGCTGACGCTTTGCGATGATGTGGTTGCAGATGTCGTCGATTTGAATCTCGGAGGCGTTGACGCGCTTTTCCATTTCGAGCACGTCTTTGAGCTCTGCAGTGTTGCCCGTGGCAAAGCCGACGATGGCGTGCTTGATCATTTCCTCGACGTAGCCGCCCATTTTCAGGATCTTGGTGCGGACTTCTTCGAGCTCGGCGTCGAACTGGGCCATGGTGTGGCTGGTGGTGTTCATATGTGACTCCTATGGAACAATAGAAAACAAGATTTAACAAAACCCTAACAGTCTTTTGATACGCAGTGATGACAACCGCGATCGGGAGCTGCTTTCTATTGCGGAGTGAGCCTCTTTACGCCACCGGATCCAGCCACAAGCGCCACAGATGCTCGCTGACGAGCAAATATGCCATTGGTGACTACGCCCGGGATGGCGTTGAGGCGGTCCTCCCAGTCGAGAGGGTTCACGAGCGAGAGCCCGTGCACATCAAGAATAGGGTGCCCGTTATCAGTCAGCACACCCGCTCTCAGAACAGGCCTTCCGCCCATGGACTCTAACGCCCAGGTGACAGGCCTGAGCGCCATCGCAATGACCTCAATCGGGAGCGGAAAGCGGCCCATCACCTCAACACACTTGGACTCATCGACGATGCAGACGAACCGCTCAGAGGCGCTCGCAACGATCTTCTCTCGCGTGAGTGCTGCACCCCCGCCTTTAATCATGCAAAGACTGGCATCGATCTCGTCAGCACCATCTACGTAGAGCGCCAGAGGCTCAGATACATCGTGGAGCTCAATTACCTTGTAACCGTGCGACTCGAGCCTCAACCGAGTGCGCTCAGAACTCGCCACTGCAGCCGCTAATGGTTTGCCTGCCGTGGCCAGGGCATCGATAAAAAGATCAACTGTGGAGCCCGTGCCCACACCCAACACGCAGCCGTCGGGCACCTCGTGCACGGCGGCTGCTGCAACTTGGGCTTTGAGCGAATGAGGGTCAACATTCATATTCATGATCGGTGGGGACTATACAATCATCGCGCCCCACGTGGGGAATTTTTTCAGGGACAGCCGTGAGCACAAAAAACCAATACGACTGCAGCAAGTGCCCAGGCTACTGCTGCTCTTACCCGCGCATCGTGACAAGCAGTAGTGATGTTGCGAGGCTGGCCAAACACTTTGGGCTTTCAGAGAAGGCGGCGGAGAAGAAATTCACCAAGCGATTTGTGTGGGACGACCCTGAGGATCCCATTGACGAGCGTATTCTGAAGCACCAGCCCGATCCTGTTTACGGGTCAATCTGTGGCTTCTTCGATATCGTCGAACGTCGCTGCACGATTTACGAGGCAAGGCCCTCGGTCTGTCGCGAGTACCCCAACGGCAAGCGTTGTGGCTACTTTGAGTTTGTTGAGTTTGAACGCGACCAGCAGGACGATCGCGACTTCATTCCGCTAAGAAGAGATGTGGGGTGACCGATGGGACTCGAACCCACGACAACCAGAATCACAATCTGGGACTCTACCAACTGAGCTACGGCCACCACGGAACTGCACTCGTAAAACCATCTTCCCAGAGGCGGGCTTGCTGGCCTGCCGGGAGGGAATCGAACCCCCGACCCACAGCTTAGAAGGCTGTTGCTCTATCCGACTGAGCTACCGGCAGTCTCGATCCCACCTGAGTTGATGGTCGGGGTGGAGAGATTCGAACTCCCGACCCTCTGCTCCCAAAGCAGATGCGCTACCAGACTGCGCTACACCCCGAGAGCCACGCAGTATACCTTAGCCGAAGCGACCCGTGATGTAGTCCTCTGTCTCTTTCTTTTTGGGCTTGATAAAGATTTCGTCGGTCTTACCAAACTCTACAAGCTCACCAATGTACATGTAGGCCGTGAAATCTGACACGCGGGCAGCCTGCTGCATGTTGTGCGTGACGATGGCAACGGTGTAGTCGGCCTTGAGCTCATGCACCAACTCCTCAACCTTGGCAGTCGAAATGGGGTCAAGTGCGGAGGTGGGCTCGTCGAGCAGAATGACCTTCGGCTTCACAGCAACCGAGCGGGCAATACACAAGCGCTGCTGCTGGCCGCCAGAGAGCGATAGGCCACTCTGCCCTAGCTTGTCCTTGACCTCGTTCCAAATGGCGGCCTTGGAGAGCGCCCACTCAACCCGCTCGTCCATCTGCGCTTTGTTGAGGTTCTCGTAGAGCTTCACGCCGAACGCGATGTTGTCGTAAATGGACATGGGAAACGGCGTGGGCTTTTGGAACACCATGCCCACCTGGGCGCGCAGCAGGTTCAGGTCCTGCTTGGGACTCAGAATATTCTGGCCGTAGAGGTTGATCTCGCCCTCAGCGCGTTGGCCCGGGTAGAGACTGTACATGCGGTTCAGGGTACGCAGAAGCGTGGACTTACCGCAACCCGAGGGTCCAATGAAAGCAGTGACCTTGTTCTCGGCAATATCGAGACTCACCTTCTTGAGGCCTTGGAACTTGCCATAGAAAAAGTCGAGGTTCCGAACTTCGATGGCGTTTTTTTGTGCGTTTGACGTCATTTGGAAAGGTCCTTGAAGTTAAGCCTGTACTTTTTCGCGGAATGCCACGCGGGCAACAATATTGAGTACGAGTACCGTCAGAGTGATCAGCAGTGCACCACCCCAAGCCAAACGAATCCAGTTGTCGTAAGGCGACATGGCAAACTGGAAAATGACGACAGGAAGGTTCGCCATAGGCCCGTTCATGTC
>Ga0208787_1000037_pt1 | contig 58541 bp, 53 predicted proteins | sample Wag4_2014_7_11_FD_187362 | JGI IMG/M metagenome (GOLD analysis project Ga0208787, IMG submission 187362) | Fresh water microbial communities from Ohio, USA - Utica-2 Time Series HT 2014_7_11 (SPAdes) (version 2) | ecosystem: Environmental > Aquatic > Freshwater > Water tank | place: USA: Ohio...
ATGTTAAATAGTTCAATCTACTTTGCTCTAAGTTATAAGGCGTGTAAGGCGCTGCACCTTGGTATCTAAATTTAACACCAAGCTCCCAATTCTTTGGAAGCTTATAGCCTACAGTTGTACTAATTAAATGTCTGTTATCCCAGCTGGCAGGTTTTAATTTTTTATCGAGGCCAGAAAATTCACTCCAGTATAAAGTATAACTAAATACACCAAAGAATTTTTCAGTTAATTTTTGTTGTGCAAAAAACTCAAAACCATAGGCCCTTCCTGTACCATCTTGTTGGATAGGTTCGTTTCCTATAGCACCAAATTCAATGCCTTTATTGGCAAGACTAATTTCATCTAGCGTGCTCACTGGATAATTTTTATAGCCTTTATAAAATCCTTCAAAAGTAAAACGTGTTGTACTAGAAGGTAAAAATTCAAATCCAGCCACATAGTGATTCGACTTGATATACTTACCTGGATTGGTGAATCCATTATTGGTGTAAGCCAACTGTGTGTAACTAGGCAGTCGGTAATAGGTGCCATAACTTGCACTAAAATTCCACGCATTGCTTAATGCATAACTTAAACTAATTCTTGGGCTTAATTGATCTAAGGGATTTTGACTACTTGACTCAAAACTATTTGCATCTGCTCTAATACCTGTACTTACTGCTAAGCGGTCATCGAATAATCTAGTACCTAATTGAGCAAAGCCACCATACCTTAAAAAATTAACTCCCGTATTGGTATTAAACGTAATAGCGTTTTGAATTGTATTGCCAGCACTGTCTTTTAAAGCAGGTCTGAATAATTGATAAAACGAATTATCAAATTGAACATACTGTGCCACTAGACCATAACTTACACTAATATTATTGCTATTTTTAGTGACATCGAATCTTAATTTATTTTCAGTTTCGTTGCTTCTAATTTGATAAGTGCGTGATGCGTCAGATGGGTTTTCGTTATCCTCGTATCTATCTGCTTGATTATCTAATGTATTTCTACTAAGCGATAAATTCCAATAACCATCCTGAATTAATTTTTTCAAAGAAACTCCAAGGGTATAGTTCCATTGGTTTACCAAAGGATTATTATTAATAGCGAATAATTTTTCTGGTGTTACTTCTCTAGGTGCTGCTAATCTAAATTCATCAATGGCCGCAAGTCCAAGTGTAGTGAGCGTAGTTTTATCGTCAATTTTTGTAGTGGTCTTAAATTGATAATCCCAATAGTTAGGTCGTATTGGTAAATCCAATGCTTGAAATAATAATTCTAAATAACTTCTTCTAACGGATGCTAGAAAAGTTGTTTTTTTAGAAATAGGCCCATCCAAAGTGGCAGCTACTTCTGTACCACTCATTCTAAAATTACCTTGCAATTTATTGGCGTTGCCGTTTTTTTGTTTGAACTGAAAAACACTACTTAAGGCATTGTCATATCTAGCATCAAATGCAGAAGTACTCAATTTTACATCCTGAATAAAACTTACATTCAATATACCTTGAGGCCCACCACCGCTACCTTGTGTACTAAAGTGATTAATAATGGGCACTTCAATACCATCTAAATAAAATACGTTTTCACTGGGCGCTCCCCCTCTTATAATAATGTCATTTCTAAAGGTACCGCCTGCCGCACCACCACCCACCCCTGGTAAAGACTGGATTACTTTACTAATATCAAAATTACCGCCTGGGTTCGCTTTGATATCTTCGGCCGTAAGCCTTTGAATACTTAATGGACTCTCTAAAGTGGTTGCTTTAGCTGTGTTTCTTCTACCTGTAACGGTGACTGCATTTAATACATTAAAAGCGGGTTCAAGTTCTATGGTGATTGTATTTTCGTTACCCGATGTTACAATAACGTTGGTCAGTAATTTATCTTGTATGCCTAATCCTGTAATTTTAATAGCATAAGCCCCAGGTAAAAGACTTGTAAATCTAAATGCGCCATTGCTGTCTGATATTATTTTCGCTCCACTTGGCGTTAATGACACCAAAAGACCTCCCGCATTTTGCTGCGTTTTTCGGTTAACCAAAAAACCGCTTAGTTTTCCGGTATTTTGAACTGTACCCTGCGCTGTAGCAAGTTGGATACTAAAAACTACCAATAAACCCGCAAAAACCACTTTAAAAGAACGCATATATTTATCTATTTAAATTCAAGTATAAGAACAATAAAATGGAGATTTTGTTTAATAAAAGACCCAAAATCTACCATGGTTTAATGTATATGGAGATTTTCTATATTTTTCTATAATTACTGGGGCGTATATTTTTCTTTTTAAAAAAAATACGATTAAAGTATGTGAGCGTTTCAAAACCATTTTCATATGCAATCGCAGCAATTTGTTTATCTGTTGCCAACAAATCATTACAAACATTGGCAATTCGAATATCATTCACATAATCGGAAAATGTTTTGCCGGTCATACGTTTGAAAAATTTACAAAAAGCACTAGGTGAGAGATGTATCAATGTAGCAGCTTTATGAATAGTCAATGGTTCTGCAGCGTGTTTTTGGATATATTGGCAAACCTTATTAATTCTTTTTTCATTTTCATTTCCTTTCAGAGGTTGGTAAAATGAAGATGCCAAAGCAGTTTGCTTCAATTTAGAAAGATTATGTAGAATATGAAATAAGTCAGTAATTTTTTCAATACCATTTTTTGCTGGTAGTTGTTTTATCAAATCCTTTACATAGGATGATTTACTGTCATTCAATGAAATTCCTTGCTTCGTATTCAGAAGTAAATTCTGGATTGTACTTAATTCCTCTAGCCCAAGAAACCGTTCCATAAATTCTATTGAAAACTGAATCACTATTGCTTCACATTTCCCCTTCATATTTCTATCGCTGACCCAAGTGTGAGGAAGACCAGGACCTATCAATACAAGATCTCCACTTTCAAAATATTCATGATGATCACCAATAAGTCTTTTCCCTTTTCCTTTAACAATCAAAGTAAGTTCATACTCTGGATGATAATGCCAAAAGAAATCAAGTCTATTTTGAATGATTTCAAATGCTAAAAAGGAATCCTGCCCTCTTTTTTTGCCAAGATCTTCCAACAATGGTTTCATATAGCACTATTTATTCAGTTTGACAGTCAAATATATCTTTTTATGTCAATATAGTGTAAGTTTTGGCATATCTTATGTAACTCTACCTCAGTTTTTCCAAATATTTTTATATTCAAATTTATACTTATGTCAACAATACCTAAATCAGTGATGGCAGCACTAGCTAAGCCATTTCAGCTAAGCCCTGATCAAATTGAATTTTATCAACAAAACCGTTTTATAAAATTGAAGCAAGTTTTTGATGAAGAAACAATATTGTTTTTTAATGACGCTATTGGAAAAAGAGTAGCCTCCATGAACGATCAAAATACACCCTTGGAACAAAGAAGTACTTATGGTAAAGCTTTTCTTCAGTTATTTAATTTATGGCGTGAAGATGAAGTAGTTAAAGAATTTATTTTTAGCAAACGACTTGCTCAAATTGCTTCTGATTTAATGCAGGTTGACGGCGTTCGTATTTATCATGATCAAGCTTTATTTAAAGAAGGGGGCGGAGGCATTACTCCATGGCATGCGGATCAATACTATTGGCCTTTGGAAACAGATAAAACAGTGACTGCTTGGATTCCATTGCAATCAACACCATTGGAACTAGGTCCATTAGAATTTAGTGCAGGCAGTCATCAAATTGTGGAAGGACGCGATTTAGAAATTGGGGATGAAAGTGAAAGATTAATACAACAAAAATTAAAGGTTACTAATTTTAATCATGTTATTGAAGCGTTTGATTTAGGAGAAGTAAGTTTTCATAGCGGTTGGGTGTTTCATCGTGCAGGTGCTAATACCACTAATCAAATGCGTAAGGTAATGACAGTAATTTATATGGATAAAAATATGGTATTAAAAAATCCTGAGAATGAAAATCAAATCAATGATTGGAATACATGGTGTCCAGGTGCTACTATTGGCGAAGTAATCAATTCGCCCATCAATCCCATCATTTATCAAAAATAATCCCTTGCAAATAAAATATTGTTGTACTTATTGGGGTTTGGAGAACGATACTGCCGATGTATTTATGGACAAAGCCTTATCAGCAGGATATGAAGGCCTTGAAATATTTCTACCAAAATTAACTGATACATTTACTGAAGTATTCATTGAAGAAGTGAAGCGTGTAAAGAATACGAATCCTGATTTTCTTTTTATTGCTCAACATATTACTTCAGTAGATAATGCTTCTGTGTATGACTATATTAGCAGGGTTAAAACTAATTTAACGCAACTGACCTCATTACAACCTAATTTCATTAACTCACATACCGGCACGGATTATTTTTCATTTGACGATAATTGTAGAGTCATTGAGGCTGCACTAAATATAAGCGCTAAGAAAGGCATTCGAATTTTGCATGAAACACATAGGGGTAGATTTTCATACCACGCAGCTTCCTTAATTCCTTATCTCCAAAAATTTCCAGAAATGGAGTTGGTAGGTGATTTTTCACATTTTTGTAATGTATCAGAAAGTATGTTGCAAGACCAAGAGCTAGCCATGCAACAAATTATTCCGCATGTATCACATATACATGCCAGAGTGGGGCATGAGCAAGGACCACAGGTAAATGATCCTTTTGCACCAGAATGGCAAAGTCATTTCAGTGTTTTTGAAAAATGGTGGCAACAAATTATTGATAATAAAAAAATGGCAGGAAGCAATACTTTTTCAATCACACCGGAGTTTGGCCCTGCGCCTTATATGCCTTCAATGCCTTTTACCAAAGAACCTTTGGGGAATCAATGGGAAATTAATTGTAAAATGATGCGTCATCTCAGAGAGGTGCTTCAATAGTTTTATTTTCGTTTCTAACTTAAAAAATAAGAAAATTAAATTTGGGTATGCAAGAGGATGTAAATAGAAAATGGTGGAAAGAGACGGTTGTGTATCAACTATACCCCAGAAGTTTTAAAGATACGAATGGAGATGGCATTGGCGATTTAAGAGGTGTTATCGAAAAGCTAGACTATATAAAAAGTTTAGGTATAGATCTGGTATGGATGAACCCTATATTTGAATCACCCAATGATGATATGGGGTATGATATATCTGACTATAGAGCAATTATGAAAGAGTTTGGAACCATGAAGGATTTCGACTTACTACTAAAGGGATTGCATGATAGGGGAATCAAGCTGATTATGGATTTGGTGGCCAATCATTCTAGTGATGAACATCCATGGTTTAAAGAAAGTCGAAAGTCAAAAGATAATCCTTACCGCAATTATTATCATTGGTGGGATGCTGAAAAGGGGAAGCCACCTTATCGTTGGAGTATTTTTGATAAGGACAGTAATGCATGGAAATATGATGCAGTTACCAATAGTTATTACTTGCATATATTCAGTGAAAAGCAACCTGATTTAAATTGGGAAAATCCTAAAGTAAGACAGGAGGTTTATGATATTATGAAATTTTGGTTAGATAAGGGGATTGATGGATTTCGTTTGGATGTCATTGCTTGTATATCAAAAGACATTAGTTTTCCAGAATTGCCTAAGGATATACCTACTAGCCAATGGTTTCCTTACTATACACAAGGCCCACATTTACATACTTATTTACAAGAAATGAATAGAGAAGTATTTTCTAAGTATGATTGTATGAATGTAGGTGAGATGAGTTTTGTAACCACAGAGGATGCTTTATTATTTGTAGATGAAGACAGAAATGAATTACAAACATTTTATCATTTTGATCATACCGGTGTGGGAGTAAGTAAAGAAAATTTTATGTACTCAGATGACAGCCATTGGGATTTAGTAGCTTGGAAAAAAGTGTTTTATAATTGGGATAGAGTGTTTACTGACAAAGGTTGGGGTACTATTTATTTAGGGAATCATGATATGAGTAGAATGGTAAGCCGATTTGGGAATGACAGTGAAGCATTTAGGGTTGATGCTGCTAAAATGCTACATACGTTTTTATTAAGTATGAGAGCTACACCCTACATTTATAATGGAGATGAAATTGGAATGACAAATTCCAATTTCACTAATATTGAAAACTACCAAGATGTATACACTATTAATTATTACAATGGGCTTAAACAAAAGGGCGAAGATTTTGAAGGCTTTTTAAAGTCACATGCTAAAATAAGTAGAGACAATGCCAGAACCCCAATGCAATGGGATTCTACAACTCAAGCAGGGTTTACTGAAGCAAGACCATGGTTAGCAGTGAATGAAAATTATAAAACAATAAATGTAGAAGAGCAAGAAACTAATGCTAATTCCGTATTGAATTATTTTAGATCTATGGTCCAAATCAGAAAATCTAATCCAACACTTATATATGGTGCATTTAAACTAGTGGATGAAAATAATGCGCAATTATTTGCTTATACTAGAAAGTTAGATGATGAGCAATTTTTTATTGTCTTAAACTTTTCAGATAAACCTGCTTTATTAAACACTTCTATTGAGACAAAAAAAGAAAATATATTAATTACCAATAAACTAGAGCCTTGTCAAAAAAAAATATATCAGCCATATGCAGCTGTTGTTTATAAACTAGGCTAATAAAAACTTATTTATGAAAAATACCATTATCGCATTATTACTACTTATGAGTAGTACGGGTTTTGCTCAAAAATCAAATACCACCTTAAAGGGGGAAATTATCTATCATGTATTTCAACGTAGTTTTTATGATAGTGATGGTAATTTACAAGGTGACCTATCTGGTTTGAAACAAAAGTTGCCTTATTTGCAAAATCTAGGGATTACCTCTATTTTACTACTTCCTTTATATGATGCCGATTGTTATCATAACTATTTCGCTAATAGTTTTGAAAAGATTGATCCAACATTTGGTACCATGGATGAATATATATCACTCGTAAAAGAAATTCATAAGCGTAAGATGAAGGTGTATATGGACATGGAAACTCAGTATGTTACTGAAAAACATTTATGGTGGAAAGACGCAGTAGGCAATCTCAATTCACCTTATAGTGATTATATTTTATTTGAGGACGCAGCCCATAAAGTCCCTGCTACTATCATTTATGATTTACGTCAATTAAATAATTTTAATGGCACATCAATAAAAATCACTACTGTAAATTTAAAAAGCAAAAAAGTGCTTGATTATAATAAAAAATTATTTTCGTTTTTTGTGGACCCAAATAATGACGGCAAATTTGATGATGGGGTTGATGGCTTTAGATTAGATCATGCCATGGACCACTTAGATGGTAAAGCAGCGCTTACTAATTTATTTGTTGAGTTTTGGAACCCTTTAATGACCCACTTAAAAAAACAAAACCCAGCACTTAAAACAGTTGCAGAACAGGCAGATTGGAAAGACTATGGATTTACTTATCTTAAAAATGCAGGAGTAGACAGAGTATTTGGCTTTGGTTTGCAACAAGCGATATTGTCATTTGATAAGCAAAACCTAATAATTAATGCCGATACCATTTTAGCACAATGTCCAAAGGGAAAAGAGCAAATTATTTTTATTGAAAACCATGATATAGATAGGTTTGCATCTATCGAGCCCAATTTAGAAAAACAAAAAATAGCAGCATCTTTAATGTTGCTCATTGGGGGGATACCTTCTATTTATTATGGACAGGAAATTGGTATGCTAGGCAAAAATGGCAATTGGGGCGGTACCGATGGCAACGACATTCCTCGAAGAACTGCGTTTAAATGGAATAAGTCTTATGAAGGAACGGGAATGGCTACCTGGTATAAAAAAATTGATGCTGCTTGGAATAATGAGAACCTAAATGTGAATGATGATGTTTCCTTAGAAGCACAACTAAAGGACAACAATTCTTTATTCAATTATTATAAGAAAATGATTGAATTAAAACAAAGCAATCCTGCATTAGCACTAGGCAATTATATAAATGCTATAAATAATAACAAAAAGGTATTTAGTTTTTATAGAACTTATAATAATACTAAAGTGCTTGTTGCGGTTAATCTTTCTAATGAGCCACAAACAGCAAGATTTGAAAATGATTATAGTAAATCTAATTCACTATACGGTAAAGCTAGTTTTAAGAAAAATGAAATTGAACTTAGTCCTTACCAATTAATGGTATTTGATTTGAAATAGATTTATCGTAACTATTCAATTTTAATTTTAGTAATTCAAAATGATGAATAGTGTGAAATGAGGTAAATATGGCTAATTCTCTTAAACTTACTTTCCCTAAAATTGGATGTGGTAAACTATAGTTGTCTAATTCAACATCACTATGTTTATTTATCTTTTCAATAAATTTTTCATGTAAAAGCTGATGCTTTTTTATTAAACTGCTTTTATCTTCAAATAGAACTGGCTTGGGAATATATATTGAAGGTGATTTTGGGCCGTTTTCTAAAGCTTTTTTATATAAAGCTTGAAGATGCTCAAATGATCTTTGTTCTTTTTTATTATTTCCATAAATAATTCCCAAAAGTGGCTTAGGTATTAGGTAGCCTACATTTAGTATTTGTAATACTTTAATTAAATGAACTAAGTCCTGTCCTGCAGACCACTTATTATTTATATTAATTTCGAACTCAACCTTATTTAAATTTGAAATCAAATTGTTAAACTGTTCTGCTGAATTTTTTAATGAATATATTATGGTTGTTTTGCTATTCATAATTTTTACCTTTTGATTCTAATAATGAATAGGCCTCTTGCCAATTTGGAATAGTATCAGATTCGTATCCATAAGTTCTACCTGTTGCAATGGAATGAAATGATTTCATAGCTTTTAGATGCACACCATTTTTCATAAATACTAACATCATCTCACGATTTTCCCAAGCTGTTAATGTACATTGATAGCCGTTTATTTTTTTAACAGCACTATATAAATTTCCTTTGGCCGATTTTGCTTCACCAAAAGAGGGGATGGCCAAAGTCCAAAATTTAATAAAACCCCATAAGCCTTTTGGCTTTAAACCTGTGATGGATATATGCATGATGTAATAATAATTATTATACAAAGAAAATATATTTATAAGAAATTCTAATCTGTTTCCAATAGTAACCTCAATGTTCTGGTGCAAAAATTGGGGCAAATTTGACCACCAACAAAAAGGGTCTATGAAAATAACTTCATAAACCCTTCAAATACAGTTTTTTATGCTGTGGGCCCACCAGGGCATGATCCTGGGACCCCCTGATTATGAGTCAGGTGCTCTAACCAACTGAGCTATAGGCCCGCATCTTTCGATGTAGGCGGCAAAAGTACTAATTTTTAACCTTTTTTAAAGGTATCTACCCTTTTTTTCTGCTATTTTTGCGGCATGAAGAAAGTTATTTTATCAGCAGTTTCTATTTTATTCTTTGGCATGTTTTTAAATGCCCAAACAGCAGCAACTACAGGGAGTAAAAAATTAGACCTTACAGGTCGCCCAGCAGATCATTTTATGTTCCAATTTGGTGCCGATACTTGGACAAATACACCCGACAGTGTTAATCTAGGGGGCGGTTTTAGCCGACATCTTAATATGTACTTTATGTACGACAAACCTTTTTCAACCAACCCTAAATATTCTGTTGCCTTTGGAGCAGGTTTAGGAACAAGCAATATTTTCTTCGATAACCTTACTTATGTTGATATAAAATCTACATCCAATACTTTACCCTTTCGTAAAATAGATGCAGCTTCGAATCATTTTTCTAAATTTAAAGTAACCACTATTTATTTTGAAGCACCAGTGGAGTTAAGATATTTTAGCAATCCTGCGAATCCGGGAAAATCTTGGAAAGCTGCTGCAGGCCTTAAGTTGGGCACATTATTAAAGTCTTACTCTAAAGGTAAAAATATGGTAAGCAGTACGGGTAACTCTATTAATGGTAAGACTTTTATTCAAAAAGAACAAAACAAACGCTTCTTTAACTCAACCAGTATTGCTTTAACAGCAAGAGGGGGTTATGGTATATTTTCTGTAGACTTAGGCTATCAAGTAAACGGCGTTTTGCGCGATAGTTTTGGTCCAGTGATGAATAAGTTTTCTGTAGGCTTCACTATTAGTGGCTTATAGTATTTAATACAATATTTACTAAACCCTCTTTTACGGAGGGTTTTTTTATGGACCTAATGGATTAGCCTATCTTTGTAAAAACAACTAAAGTTGATAGAGAAAAAGAAAATATTTAAGAAGGAAGAGAAGTCGGTACTAGTGAGTGTAATTCAGAAAGATCAAACTGAAGCACAGGTAGATGAATACTTAGATGAATTAGCTTTTTTAGCGGAGACAGCGGGCGCCACCACTTTAAAATCGTTCAAGCAAAGATTACCGCATCCCGACTCTAGAACTTTTGTAGGTAAGGGTAAGTTAGAAGAAATAAAACAATACGTGGCACAGAAAGATATTGACGTAGTTATTTTTGATGATGAATTATCGGGGTCTCAAATTACCAATATTGAAAAAGAAGTAAAGTGCAGGGTCATTGATAGAAGTGATTTAATCTTAGACATATTTGCAGCGCGTGCAAGAACGGCGCAAGCTAAAGTACAAGTGGAGTTAGCACAGTACCAATATATATTACCCCGCTTAAAAGGTATGTGGACGCACTTAGAAAGACAAGGTGCGGGTATTGGATCAAGAGGTCCGGGGGAAACCGAAATTGAAACCGACCGTCGTATTGTAAAAGATAAAATCTCATTACTACGCAAACGCTTGCTTGAAATTGATAAGCAAGCGTTCACACAAAGAAAAGAAAGAGGAGAGTTTATACGCGTGGCATTAGTTGGCTATACCAATGTGGGTAAGAGTACCATTATGAATTTAGTAAGTAAGAGTGAAGTATTTGCTGAAAATAAATTATTTGCCACCCTTGATACCACTACGCGTAAAGTAGTTTTTGAGAACACACCTTTTTTATTAAGCGATACAGTAGGTTTTATTAGAAAGCTTCCGCATCATTTAGTAGAAAGTTTTAAAAGTACTTTAGATGAAGTAAGAGAGGCCGATGTACTATTACATGTAGTAGATGTATCTCATGCGCAGTATGAAGACCAAATTGGTGTGGTAAATAAAACCTTGCAAGAATTAAAAGCATTTGATAAACCAATCATTACCATTTTCAATAAAATGGATTTATACAAAGAGAAATATTTTGATGAGTGGATATCGGATGAAGTTAAACAAGACTTACTTATTGAATTAAAAGATAAGTGGAACGCCATTACGAATAACCAAGCCGTTTTTATTAGCGCTATTGAAAAACAAAATATTGAAGAATTAAGAACGGTTATTTTACATAAAGTAAGAGACATGTATCAAATAAGATTCCCTTATAAAACTGTTTACTATACCTAATGAGTAAGTTGGACTGGAAATTTATTACCGATGCGCCATTAAGCTTGAACTGGGCTGAAAATAATATGGTAGAATTAGAGGTTGAAGGCAAGCAATTTACCCTAGCAAAATGGAAGGAAGGATACTTAGCTTTTGCAAGTAAATGTCCACATGCCAGTGGTCGCATGTCACAGGGCTATATTAACCCTTTGGGCCAAGTGGTTTGTCCATTACATAGATATTGTTTTGATATGAAAAATGGCCGAAATACAAGCGGCGAGGGCTATTTCCTGAAAACCTACCCTATAGAGTTAAGAGAAGAGGGTCTTTTTATTGGTTTTCAGTCATTTTCTTTGTTTTAATGTTTTGTTCTTAACTAAAATTTATTATTTTTGCCACCCTTAAAAGGAATACTCCTCCTTAGCTCAGTTGGTTAGAGCACATCACTGTTAATGATGGGGTCCTCCGTTCAAGTCGGAGAGGGGGAGCCAGAGTGGACAAGCCATCAGAAATGATGGCTTTTTCTTTGTCCGTCAATGAGTTAGGGTAGTTGCATCTTTTAATTTATTCTCTATTCTTCACAAAGTCGAAAATTGCTCCAATAAACACTCCAATTGCTAAGCCAAATCCTGCACCTGTGGCAATGTTTCCAGACCAAAAACTTATTTAAAACGATGAATTATGAGACGAAAATTATCTATTTTTCTATTAATAAGCGTAACAGTTTTTTATTCATGTAAAGCTCAAGCAGAACAAAAAAAACAAGAAATTGATCTCAATGCTTGGCCAATTTTATAAAACAATTCATAAAAAAGAGACACCTATTGCTAGGGGTCTCTTTTTATTTTTTCAATAATATCTTAACATCCGAGGTGCTAATTTATAAATATTAGCCACATTATCCCATATTGAGTTTTAGTTTGGCTTTTAATTTTACCATTTCTCACTCAATCAGTTCTCCAATACCTGTTTATTTTTTAACAACACCTCTCGCAATTTTTCGTAAGGTAGTTTTTGTAGTGAAACTTTATTTTCAATGGCCAAAACCGCTGCTGTAGCCGCCGATTGACCCAAAACCATAAAAACAGGTTCCATACGGATAGACCCAAAAGCAATGTGGGTAGCACTCAAACATACGGGTACTACCAAATTTTTACATTCGGTCTCTTTTGGTACAATGGCCTCGTAACCGATTGAAAAAGGACCTGCTACTTTGGATTCTACATTTCCCTCATTTTTCACAAAGCCGTCTTTTGTAACATACCGTTGCACATTATGCGAATCCATTCCATATGCTGCCATTCCCACTGAGTTTGGTGCAACGATTATGGCTTCACATTGCTTTTGGGTCATCACTAAATCACTCCTCATTCTTCTTGCCTCTCTAATATAAAGTTGCTGCTGCCAACCCTGTCCCTCTATAAACTCATCTTTACACATACCCCATTTTGAGATTTCGTTTCTCATTGCCTCTGGAATTCTGGGATGATAAGCCAAGGTCCACATCAAACCTTTCTGGTAATTCAGGTGTCTTTCTGCAATCACTTCTCTTTCTTTATAGGATGCCTCTGGATAGGTATAATTTTGTCCTATGAAGTCAGTTGAAAACCCACGTCCGTTGTTTGTATCGGTTTTTCGATTGGGCATACTTGAGTTAATCCAAGGAAAATCATTAACTTTTTCACCTGCTTCAAAATTGCGAATCAACAATTCATACGCCAATTCATTGTAGTTATTAGGTTTTTCAAAAGGAATCTTATTTTCTGGATAATTAGTTAAACACATTCGGTAGCAATACGCCTGAATACGTTTATCGCCAGTTCCATCTTTGGGAGGATGTTCTTTTTCGATAAAAGGGAGTAACCCACTTTTAGGATTGCCTTTTTCGATATAGGGGTCAACACCATCTACAAAATTGTGATTAAATCCGTTTTTTGAAACAACGCCCGTCAGCGAGGAGCTTGTAATATTGGCTTGAACACCGTTTAGGCTTTCGCCAAATTCTTCATTAGATTCTCTCCCTACGGTATAAGAAATGCCTGCAAGCGCCAATAGGTCACCTTCGTAAGTAGCATCAATAAACATTTTGCCACCATACCACTGCCCATTTTCCATTTGTATTGCACTAATTACCCCCGACTTTTTACGAATCCCTTTTAGTGTTCTATTCAATCGCTGTTCATATACAAGGGTGATATTTTTCTCAACTGATAACATTTCTTGTAAGACTTTCAATGCGGCTGATGGCTCAAAAGTCCACATAGTGGCTTCTCCTTTTTCTGTTCTTGTTTGTCCATCGTCCTGATAGTCTTGTTTTTGTTGCCATTTCCAGTTGGCTGGATTATCGTAGTATTTTTTTATATTTTGGTAAAACTCCCGGCTTATTCCACCAATTGCCTGTTTGTTACCAATGTCAGTTTGGCCCAAACCACCTGTTGTTAGGCCACCAATTCTTTTGGTAGGTTCAATGAGTACAACCGATTTACCAAGACGTGATGATTGTATCGCGGCACTTACCCCTGCGGATGTTCCGCCATAGATGACAATATCAAAATTTTTCTGTTGGGCGCTGGCAGAAAAAACACAGAAGAGCGAAATGATGATTGCGGTGAGTGATTTTTGAACGATGTACATGATTATTATTATGGCTTGATTTACAATTCTAATTTCTGTTTACCCTCTAAAAGTACTTTGCGTAGTTTTTCATAGGGCAGTTTTTGGGGTGAGACCTTATTCTCAATCGCCAAAACCGCTGCTGTCCCTGCCGATTGTCCCAAAATCATAAAAACAGGTTCCATACGGATAGAACCATAGGCTATGTGAGAGCTTGACATGCAAATAGTAACCAACAGAAATAATTCCATAGGCTGCTCCAAATACTACTCCAAAGCAAGAGCCAAGTGCAATACCGTTTCCTGAATTTTTATTCTTTTTGTCTGCCATAGTTATTTGTTGAAATTATTCTTTTTGAAGGTACACAATTTCCAAATAGTCACAAACTTAATCATCGGATTATAGTTGCATCTTTCGTTGAAAAGGGGAGCAATAATGATAAAAAGGTTATACTTTTATAGTGTAACCTTTTTTATGTTTTATGAGACCAAAAGAAATTTTACAAAAGTGGGTTGAATTCTTTAACCTTTACGATTATGAGCGTTTAGCTGATTTGTATGCAGAGGATTGTATAAATCATCAAACACCCAATGGAATAGTACAAGGAAAGGAAAATATCAAAAATATGTTCAAGAATGAGTTTGAGCAATTTGAGATGGTTTGTATTGTAGAAAACATTTTTGAAGAGGGCAATGTTGGAATGTTGGAGTGGAAAGACCCGAAAGGTCTCAGGGGCTGTGGATTTTTTTGGATGGAGAATGACAAAATAGCTTATCAAAGGGGATATTGGGATAAACTTTCATTTATTGAACAGCAGGCTAAGTAAATTTACTACCTTCTGCAATTTGACACGAAGTTTAGCTCTTAAATTTCTTAATAGTGAAAAATTCAATCATCGGATTATAGTTGCATCTTTCGTCGAAAAGGGGAGCATAAAATCAGCAGTCCCGTCCCGAGCAATCGAGACGGGACTTTTTATTGGTTAACAGTGGGTTAGGTTTTTAGTGCCAGCGTATAAATACGCTGATTTCTATTCATTTTCCTTCAGATATTTATTTTTAATAAAGTAGTTGAAATATTTCATTAAAGTTCCATTTTAAGTTAACTTTGTAAACGAAGGACTCTATGAATCAAGTTAGAGAGCTGGTTTTTTATAGACATCATTTTCATGAATTTTTTGATAAGCAATCTGAGAAAGCTAAAGAAAAAATTGATTACGTTTTATTCTTACTAACTCATATCGATAAAGTTCCAGGGAAGTTTTTAAAACATATAGAAGGACAGAAAGGATTATATGAAATAAGAGTTGAACATGGCAATAATATTTTTAGAATATTCTGTTGTTTTGATAAAGGGAAAATAGTTATTTTATTTAATGGTTTTCAAAAGAAATCAAATAAAATATCATCACAAGAAATAGAGTTGGCGAATAAATTAATGAAGGAATATTTTAATACAACTAAATAAATATATAATGGCAAAGAAAGAAAGTAGTATTACAAATTTTAATGAGCATTTAACCGAAAGGTACGGTGCAAGAGGATCCGAGAAGAGAACTGAATTTGAAATTAAAGCAAAAGCCTTTCTTATTGGAGAGTTAATAAAAGAAGAAAGAAAAAATGCTAAAATGACGCAAGAACAATTAGCAGATAAGATTGGAACTAAAAAAAGTTTTATTTCTAGAATTGAAAATGGTAAAACAGATATTCAACTTTCTACTTTATATAGGTTGCTTGAATTTGGACTAGGAAAAAATGTTGAGGTTTCTGTTAACTAATACTACTTATACTTGTGGTCGCAATTTGGTACTTCAAGTTGTATCTTTTTTGGTTTTTGGAATTGTAACATATTTTCTTCACTATTTTTTTCTAAACAGAGATATTTTTTTAATTTTGCTCTAAATCAAACGGACACAAAATGAACGCACCTTTCAGTAAGTATCTCTATATTGGTTTTTTACTATTAGGCTCATACCAAGCCATTTTCTCAAAAGACTATGTTCAAGCAGCAGCATCTTTGGGGATAGGATTGGCATTTGATCCCTTCAATCCAGACCAAAAATGGAATGACAGACCCACTTGGCAAAAGGTGGTTATGATTATTCACCTTGCTTTAGTTGCTGCGATGTTCGGATTAGGCGTTGGATTGAATGATAAGTAAACTTCCTGCAAGTCTTTTTACATTTTGGCGAAGCGGTATCCCTTTAACTTAAGTGTTTGTATTAGTTCGGGAAGTTTGCTATACAACTTATCTGTTCTTTTCGGATCTGTTCCTACATGTATCAATAGATGAAAACCATTAAGTCCATTGGGGTTGTCTCTTTCAAATTTAAATATACGAGACAGGATGGAATCTGAACTAAGGTAGTTTTTCATCTCGGGCGTTGTATAGTCGGCATTAGATGAAGTGCCCGGTGTGAAGTTTATCAGTTCAAAGCCCCATAATTGAACTTGTGCTGCTACTTCCTTATTATACCATTCATAGGGAGGCATGAAAACACGCGTTTTATTTCTGCCAATACCTAATGCCGAAAGCGCGTCGAGGTTGTCCCATAAATCTTTTTTGATAGCAGCAATAGGTATAAGCAAGCTATCTCTATTTTTCCAATCGCAATAGAGCAAATGTTTGTCAGAATGTGCACCTACATAATGTTTATCGCGAAATATTTTTTTTGTAATTGCTGAATGATTACGCACAAAATCTCCTGTTAAGAAAAAAGAGGCCTTTGTTTTTTCTTTTGCAAGTGTTTCTAAAACAAAGGGAAGGCCCTCCATGAAATCATGTGCAGTAAAACAGAGATAAATCGCCTTTTTCTTGACATCACTTCTAATCCATGCACCTTCTTTTTCCTTAACTCCATTTTTTATTTGTGCATGATTGGTAAAGAAGAAAAATAAAAAGGGGATTACTATTCCTACTTTTATCATCGTAGATTATTTTTATTTTTTGCCTTCGCTAAAAAGATAAGTCAACAATAAAAACAAATCGGCAGAACCATCCATAGTAGGCTCATTGGTAGAATAGTCAGCCCAATCATCCCAGTATGTAATATGTTTGGGTTGAAACATTCTATACTCATCTGGTTCACTTAATGAAATTTGTAGCATTCCCTCATGTATGGATGACCAAAGTGGTCCGTCCACTAAGCTGCCTTTGATCACTTCTTTTTTGATTCGCCAAAACGGCATATGTACGTCAACAGGGAAGTCGCCTTTTTCTGGAATACCAGTAATCATACTGGTTCCCCAAGGATTTAAACCCAACAACCAATTTACGTGGTCCTGCATCAAGCCACTATATTTTTGGTCACCAGTCATCTTTTCATATAGTATTGCCTGGGTGGAAACGGCAGCAGCAAAGTTGTTGGAGCACCATACAAAGAGATGCCCTACACCATAGTCATTTTGTTTTGCTTTGCTCAAAACCCTATCAAGGTTATGTGCGTAATAGTCAACCATTTTCTTTTTAATACTATCCGTTCCAATTTCCCATAAAGCAAAATGACCCATGTTTACATAAGGGTACATTTCATAATGGTTGGTACTGTCTTTTTCCATCCAAGAATACTCAGCAATCAAGTTGGCGTAGTGAATGGCATCATCCAAATATTTTTTTTCGCCAGTTGCTTTATATAGTTCTGCTGCACCCCATTCCATATCATCGGCCCACGTGTTCTCATTATAGCGATAGGGAGCACCAAAACTATTCCCTTGTTGATAGCCTTCCTTGGCTTTGCCAAGTGCGTAAAGTTCTTTCGCATCTTTTAGACATTGTATTGCAAAAGATTCATCATTCATATTGTTTTTCCAAATTCTATAACCCATGGCCATGGCCGCAGCTGATCTCCCTGCCAGATTAGCAACACCTGTGGCAGCACTTTTGTACTTACCTAGTCCTTGCGGTTTACCATCAGCAAAATAGGCGGGGCGTTCCTTGTTCGCACCAAAGCCATAGTCAGCTGGATCATCATTGGGAAGTTTAAATCCAAGATGATCGCGGTCGTCTGCCACCTGATGTATCAATTGATCTGGAGCGGGATGAAGACGGTGGATCCAGTCCAGTCCCCATTTAGCTTCGTCCAATATATCAGGAATTCCATTACCTCCTTTTTGTCCCCATGCATTGTATTGATCTTTGAATGCTTTTTTATTCCACTCATATGCCTGCAACATTCTTGCCGTAGCATTCGATCCTGTAATTAGGTATTTGAGTTGGTCTCCTGCGTCATGCCATCCACCCCTTGCATCAACATAGGTTTTATCGGGCATATTGCCATAGAAAGATCTTCCGTCAAAAGGGTGACATACGGCATCAATATAAGGATTGTATCCACAGCGTTGTGTCTGCATAAAGTTCACTACATCTTCAAACAATGCTGGGTAAGGTCCTATGTGGAATATTGTAGATTGAATGGTACCATCTGCAGATTGAATCTGGTAATCTCCTGCTGTAGTAACTGAAGAAAAGTCTAGCATGTAGTTATAAGCAAAAGGATCCCAGGGCTGATTTTTTGATAAGGTGGTTTTGATGGGGGTCTTTGTATTAGATGTAACAGCGTATATAAAAAACGCTACTTTTATTTTCTCTTTTGAAATAATAAGCGCTTTTTTGGGCGCTGAATTTGTGTACCCTACAAGGTTGACACGTATAAAGCTTGTGCTATCTTGAGCAATTACTGATGTAATCACAAGACATAGAAGAATTGACAAATAATGTTTCATGTCTTAAAGTTAAAGAATATATGGAAGAAAGATAATGGAACTGGATAATTTTTGAACTAAGCAATAACTTAGTTATCTTTAGTTACATACATCACTAAAATAGTACGATTTTATGAAAAAAATTTTGTTTTATTTAGGCTTGCCAATATTTTTATTGTTGTTTACATCTTTATCAAGTATTGCGCAAAAGAAAGCTGTAATTGCATACTATGCAGGAAGCTTACAAAAACTAGATTCATTTGACGCACGCAATTTCACACATATTATTTATTGTTTCGGACACTTACAAGGCGATCAATTAAAGTTAAGAGGGGCAAACGATACCGCCATTATTCAAAAAATGGTATCAATGAAATCCCAAAACAAAGATTTAAAAGTTTTATTGTCTTTGGGTGGATGGGGCGGATGTGAGCCTTGTTCGGACGTATTTAGTACTGCAGAAGGACGTGATAATTTTTCAAAATCTATCAAATCCTTAACGGACTATTTTGGCACAGACGGCATTGACTTAGATTGGGAATATCCCGCTATCTCAGGATATCCGAATCATAAATTTACACCTGAGGATAAACCTAATTTTACTGAACTAGTAAAATCCTTGAGAAAGAAATTGGGTAAAAAGATGACCATCACTTTTGCTGCGGGAGGTTTTCAAAAATTTGCAAATGATGCAGTAAATTGGAGCGATATAATGCCCTATGTGAATTATGTTAATTTGATGACCTATGATTTGGTTGGCGGATATTCAACCACCACTGGGCATCATTCTGCTTTATTTAGTACATCTAAACAAAAAGAGTCGGCTGATAATTGTATTCAATATTTATTATCATTAGGGGTGCCTGCAAAAAAATTAATTATAGGTGCAGCATTTTATGCCAGAACTTGGGAGGGGGTAATTGATCAAAATAATGGTTTATATCAATCTGGAAAATTTAAACACTTCATTGGCTACAATGAGTTTCCTAATCGCATTTCTGAAAATACTGGATATAAGTTTTATTGGGACAATGAAGCGCAAGCTCCTTATGCCTATAATGCAACTGAAAAAAGCTATGCCACTTTTGATGACAAAGAATCAATAAAAGCAAAATCGAATTATGTTTTAAAACATAAGTTGGGAGGTATTATGTTTTGGCAACTATCTCATGACTATTCAAAAAATGGTTTGGTAGAAACTATTAATACAACATTTAAAAAATAGGATACTCAAAAGAAGAAATAATATTTTAGAAAAGATTCATTTCCTTTAACTTTATCTTTTTGAACGCTAATAAGAGGTGCATCTTTTGCTACAATAATTGATTAACGATATCTAACAGTTACTTTAAATAGATCTTTATTTGAATTGAAATAATAATGGGATTAAGAAAGTAATTAAGCCAGTCCATATAGCATATACAGGTAAGTAGTCTGCAATAGTTTCTTCTATTTCTTCAATGGAACCGTTTTTAAAACTGGTTAAGAATAATTTATAGGATACCAGTACTAAATTTATAAATATTAAAAGGTTCCCTCCTAAAACGGCTATTCTATTAGCTGAAAAACCAAATTCATTAATACGATACACAATTGCAGACAAGGCTATGCCGTTCACTATAATAGTTAATGCAGATAATCCAAATAGAATGACGAGGCTAAATTTATTTTTATTAGCCTTCCCAGCTTCTGCAATACTAAAAAGAATTAAGGCCATCACTCCTATTAATAATACATTAAATAATAAAAGTAAGTTTCGGTCCTGATAGGGATATTTTTTAGTATACACAATGGCCGATAAATAAATAAACAAATTAATAAACACTAAAGGCGTAAATATTTTGGCAATAATAGGAGAGACCTTATTAATTAATTGAGCGTTAGTTTGAATCAAATAAGTAGCTACAATAGGAATGGCTGCAATACCCCAAATCATAATGTTTTGAAAATAAAAAATTTCAATATTTATACCTATTAAATCAAATAAGTTTACAGTGATCGCAGAAAATATAATAGTAGATAATACTAAAATGCCTGACATGACTAATAGGTCACCATTATAACGCAAGAAGCCAATTCTGCTTTGACTACTTTTTATATGCTCTCCCAAAAAAGAATACCCAAATATTGTCCATAAAAATATAGGCAAATGTATAAAGGCAAGCATAATGGATCTGCTTTCTTTATTGGTTGGCAGTAAGTTGATATAAACAACTGCTATTATAAAAGCTAATAGAGGAAACAAATATTGTTTGAATGCTAATTTTTGCTTCCAAATAAAATAGGCACTAAGTAAAGGAAATACAATAAATGAAATATTTCTGAATAAAAACTTTTCATTATCTATTCCTGTGATATTGGGTATGCTGGCAATAAGCCCCGCTAATAAAGCAAATACTATAACTATTACCAGTTCAGTTTTAGAGCCCCAAGGTGGTTTTGTTGCCTCGTAATTCAGTCTTTCATTCCAGAAGGCTAGACTAGGATTGTCTTGCTGCCCGGGATAGATTTGATTGAATTCTTTTTTAAAACTTGAAGCATCTTCCCTGTATAGTTTTTCAAGCTGCTTGGGGTTATCTAAATTATGGAGTATTTCATTTTTCATTGTAGTGTTTTTTTTGGCTAAAATTTATAATTAAGCTTCATTATTTAAAATTAGTACATTTAACGTATAATTTATCTTAAGAGCATCGTTACTATATAGAAGGCCTATTCATAGGATAATTGGCGCCCTAGAATTTTAGATAATCGATGGTTTTTTATTTTAATATAAATTCATATCTTTAAGAAATTAAATAATAAAACAAATTCGAAAAATTATGAAAAAATTATTATCAGTTATTTTTCTTTCTACTATGTTATTTGCATGTAATAACGAAGCTGCAAATAATAATGAAGCTGCAAAAAAAGAGCAACTTGAAAATGAAAATGTAAAATTTTACGACAATGTATGGGAAGTGGTGGTTAATCAAGGCAATGTAAACTATTTAGATACAGCTTACGCTGCTGATGTAGTTTTACATACTGTTCCTGAAATTAAAGGAAAGGATAGTGTTAAAGCATACTATGCTAACTATGTTACAGGATTTTCAAATAGAGAATTTATTATAAAAGAAATATTTGGTAAAGGTAATAAAGTAGTGAAGTACTGGCAGTTTAAAGGTACACATACAGGTCCTTTCTTTGGTATACCTGCAACTGGTAAAACAGTAGATGTAATTGGTTGTACTATTGCTACTGTAATAGATGGCAAAATTACAGAAGAGCAAGACTTCTTCGATAACTATGCTTTCTTACAACAAATTGGCATTGTAAAATAATTTGTATTTAGTTATTATACTAAAAAGGCCCCCGATAATTCGGGGGCCTTTTTTATGACTTTTATTGAGCAACAAAATATGTATAATGTAAATATTGAATTACCATTTTTGAGTTAATAATTGGTAAGAGGTTTTAGCTTACTTTGAAAAAGAAGAACAAAGCGCTCAATATTAGTCGTACCTTCGTTACATTATTAAAACAGTGTATTTTGAAGTTTATTGATTTAGGATTGGATCAGCGTATTTTGGATGGCATTGACGCGATGGGCTATGAGACAGCCACCCCTGTTCAGCAACAAGTAATGGTTCCCATTTTAGAAGGCAAGGACATTATCGCAGCAGCTCAAACGGGCACGGGTAAAACAGCTGCATTTTTATTACCCTTATTACACAGACTACTTACTTCAGCGCATACAGCAGGAGATATTAACGCATTAATTATTGTTCCAACCAGAGAATTAGCCATACAAATTGCAGAGAGTATTGAGGGCCTTTCTTATTTCACCGATGTGAGTTCTATTGCGGTATATGGTGGTGGAGATGGAAGCTCCTTTGTAGCAGAAAAGAAGGCATTGACTAGCGGGGTTGATATTGTGGTTTGCACACCAGGTAGAATGATAGCGCATTTAAATATGGGCTATGTAAAACTGAAAGGTTTAAAGTATTTAGTATTAGATGAGGCAGATAGAATGCTCGATATGGGATTCTCCGATGACATTGCAAAAATTATTACTTTTTTACCAGCACAAAGACAAAACTTATTATTCTCAGCCACTATGCCTGCGAAAATGAGAGTGCTTGCCAAGAAAATTTTAGTAAACCCTGTTGAAATAAATATTGCGATATCCAAACCACCAGAGCAAATTATTCAAAAAGCATTCATGGTATATGATACACAAAAAGTGCCTGTTATTATTGATATGCTAAGTTCGAAAAGATATTCTAAAGTAATTGTCTTTTGTTCTAAGAAATCGAATGTGAAACAATTGACTTCTAAATTAATACATGCTAAATTATCAGCAGCAGAAATACATTCTGATTTAGATCAAAAAAGTAGAGAGCAATATTTGCAAGACTTTAGAAATCAAAAAACGAATATTTTAGTGGCTACCGATATTTTAAGTAGAGGAATAGACATTGATGATATTGATTTAGTCATAAATTATGATGTGCCTAATGACGGCGAAGATTATATTCACAGAATTGGAAGAACCGCTAGGGCGGCTACTTCTGGCACAGCCTTTACTTTAGTGGGAGAAAAAGAGCAAAGCAAGTTTGCAGAAATTGAAGAACTATTAGGTGTACCAGTTTTAAAAGGAGTAGTACCTGAAATGTTTGGTCCCACTCCAGCGTATGCTCCCAAACAACAAAGAGGCAATAAGTTTACAAGAAGAAGATAACTGTATAAAAAACAGTAATACTTGTTTTAATAATAGTTAATAAAAAATTATGAAATCAACCATCTCGGTTAAACTACAGGAAAGATGCGATAGTTTGTGTGAACTATGTAGTACAGAAAAAGCAACTGCCGCTTTTGCAGTAAGTCCCAAAGACAATGATAAGATAGAAAATGAAGTAGCTATTTGCGAGAATTGTTATTCTTTAATAGAAAGTAATGAGTCAGGTAATCATTGGCAATGTTTAGCGGGAAGTATATGGAATACAGAGCCTAGTGTACAAGCTTTAAGCTATCGAATTTTATATAGCCTAAAAGAAAACGAATGGGCGAATGAAATTTTAACATCTGTTGAATTAGATGAAACAGTAGTTACCTGGGCCTTAAGCGCTTTTCAAAAAGCAGCCATTCATGTTGATAGCAACGGGACAGAACTTCTCAATGGCGATACCATTGTTCTAACGCAGGGCTTAAATGTAAAAGGTGTGAATTTCATGGCTCCTAAGGGAACCATTGTTAAGAAAATACATTTAGTAGCAGACAACCATGAACAAATTGAAGGCAAGGTGAATGAACAAACTATTGTAATTCTTACAAAGTTTGTAAGAAAACAGGGCTAGTAAAAACTACTGTTTAAGTTTAGAATCAAATATTAATTATGAAAAAATATTTAGTAACATTTGCATTTTTTTTAGCAATCCTTACTGGTACTGCTCAAACTGTTAGTACTATTCCTTTTCAGGATGAAATTGATGTGTTCATAAAAAACGATAGCATTCAAATGCCCGCTGCCAATAGTATTTTATTTGTGGGCAGCTCTTCTTTTAATTATTGGAAAGACATTCGTAATTATTTTCCTGGCTATCCTATTATAAATAGAGGTTTTGGTGGGTCTAGCTTAACAGATATTATATATTTTAATCAAGAAACTATTTTAAAATACAAGCCTAAGCAAATTTATATTTATTGCGGAGAAAATGATTTTGCAGCAAGTGATACCATTACCCCTCAAATAGTTTTTGAGAGATTTGAAACTTTATATAAAATAATTAGAACTAATTTAGGAAGTAAAATTCCTGTACTATATGTTTCCATTAAACCTAGTGTAGCAAGATGGGGTTTAGAAGATAAATTTGTAACAGCCAATGGGCTTATTCGAAATTATATAAATATGCAAAAGAATACCCAATTTTTAGATGTTCATACTGCAATGTTAGATAAGAATGGAGAAGTCTTTAAAGATATTTTTATAGCCGACAATTTACATATGAATGCGAAAGGCTATGCCATATGGCAGAAGATAATTGCACCTACACTCGTGAAAGAATAGCAAGGTTGTTGTAATGTGAAAACTTACTTTTTACCTAGCTCTCATTAGCTATTTATAATCAGCTACATTTAATCGACTAATTCTAATCAACTACCTCTAGAACCGCCTGTTTTAATAGGCTTCTTAGTGGTACCTGTAGACTTAGTATTAGCCTTGGCTATAAATTGTGAACTACCGCCTTGAAAAGTGGTTTTAGTTCCTGTGGCAGCTTTTTTATCAGCTACTTTCTTGTTAATATGAAATCCCATAATTGATTAATTATAGTTTAAAAGTAATTAAATTTTACTAAATGGCCCCTAATTTATAAACAGCTACTTCACCGCTATTTATTTACTATTTTGGTTCTATTTAAGACTCCGTTTTTACATAATGAATATTACGCTCTTCCAAGTAGTTTATCATATACTGAAAACATTTTTCATGCTTACCTACTAGCTCAGGAGGGAAGACACCTTTTTCTGTAAATAAATTTTCTATAAGCATATTCAATGCTGCCGTACAAGTATATCCAGTGGTTCTACTCATGCTACTAATTTCAGTTACGGCATCGTACTCGTCATACAATTCATAATGTATGGTTTTACCTTCGCCTTTAATTTCAATAGTCATCAAAGTAAATTCAGCTTCAGTAGCACCTAATTTCCATTGATCAAATAATAATGCAGAAGTAAAACCTAATGGAGAAATAGATTGCCCTTTGTATTGTATGGCTTCTGTATTTAAAAATCCTGCTTTAATTAAACTCTTCATTAAATCGATATGACCCGGATATCTTAAAGTTTTTTCTTTCATATTGGGAATATGACCCATGGTAAATAAAATACTTCTAAGACCGTCGGTATTAAAGGATTCCAATGTACCTACTTTATTAAAGTCAATATACTCAGCATCACTTAATGCTGGCTTGGTAACGATGCAGCTATTTTCAACATAACGCGCAGGTCTTGTATACTCTTCTAAAACATCAATGGGTGAGAATGGAGCTTTGTATTCGAAAGGCTGCGTTCTTTTTTTAGGAAGTCCACCAACCATACATTCAAAACTATCAATTTTCATTTTTTCATTATGATAGCCCAATATTAAATTACTCATACCTGGTGCAACACCACAATCCACTATGGCTGTTACATTATTTTTCTTTGCTAATTCAGTTAACTGTAAAGCGTCTTCCGGGAAAAAAGAAATATCTACTACATTTTTTTTAGCATTGATAACTGCTTCTAAAGTTTTGTAGCCCATAAAACCTGGAACGGCTGTAATCACATAATCAAATTTAGCTAATAGGGCGGGGTAGTTTGCATAATCACTCAAGTCGGCTTGAACAGTGGTAATACTTTTATTTTTATTAGAAAGTATTTGAAGCGATTCTTTACTTAAGTCAAATGAAGTGACTTGATATTTTTTTGAAAGGTCAATGGCCATGGCTCTTCCCACCATTCCTGCTCCTAAAATAGCTATTTGCATATAAACTTAGTTTGAGCTGCAAGGTAATCTAAAGCCACTAAATCACCACTAAGGAGTAGAAAATAATAAGCTTTTAATCTAGCCATTTCTTTTTTAAGTTACTGTAAATCAGATAGTTATTACAAGTGGGGGCTAAATTACAAGCCAATATGCAAAAAGAGGTAAAACTGCATTTTAAGTTGAAATTTTTCATAGCTTCAATACATACTATAAAAAACTAAACTTAATTTTTTTAGCAATGTCTATTTTATCCAATTATTCAGATGGCTTTTTTGATGTAAGTGCTGCACATGGTTTTTTGCCCACCAAGGCGCCGATGGTAAAATTACCTCCAACCTACAGAGATTTACAAAATGTTTTAGATGCCATGCCAGTGGTGTTGAATGAAAAAGAATTTGGCTTATTACATACACCTAATGCAATTGTTGCCCCAGTATTAGCTATAGAGAATCATGTAGAAGCCATTGAAAAAGAAACCGACATCTTTGTTTTACAAGCCTTATTCAGGTCTTATAGTTTTTTAGCTTCTGCTTATTTATTAGAACCTTCTTTTCAACAATTTAAAATTGATGGAAAATATGGTAAAGCAAGAAATATCTTACCTAAAAATATTGCCGTTCCTTTTTGTAAAGTTGCCGATAAGTTAGATGTTTTTGCTTGGTTGGATTATCACTATGCTTATTCATTAGGCAACTATAGAAAGCTGGATGCTACGGGCGATTTAAACTGGGAAAATATTACCATGTGTAATAAATTTTCTGGTCAACCCGATGAAGTAGGTTTTATTATGTTGCATGTTGATATTAATCGTTACTCAGCCGATTTAGTGGGATCGGTGATGCAAACTTTACAAGCCATAGATAACGGCGAAAAAAATGTGGCCCCTTTTTTAGAAAAGAATTGGGAAACAATGAAGCAAATGAATATTAGAAGAAAAGAAATGTGGAAGGCTTCCAGATGGCAGCGTTACAACGACTTTAGAATTTTTATCATGGGTGTAAAAGGCAATACCGATTTATTTGGCGATGGTGTTACCTATGAAGGTGTATGGGAAGAGCCCAAAGCCTTTAGAGGACAGACTGGTGCGCAAGATGACATTATTCCTATGCAAGATATTTTTTCAGGTGTTATTTTTTATTATCCAGAAAACGAGCTTACTAAATACTTATTAGATTTACGTTTATACCGTCCAAAATGTGTTCAACATTTTTTCAGTGATTTACAAAGTTCCATGAAGGCGGTGCATCCTAAAGGCTTAATGGGAAAACTCTTAGAAAATAAAGACGCGAAAAGTTTATGCTTTTTATTAGGCATTTTAGAAGAGATCTATCATTTTAGAAATGGCCATTGGCAGTTCGTTCAAAAGTATATAATGGCTAATACAAAGTATGCCATTGCTACTGGTGGAACGCCTATTACCTCTTGGATACCTAATCAAATTTTATCGGTTATTCATCAGATGGAAGATGTAGCAGCAGCAATTGCAACCATAGGAGCACCAACGGATGCTTTGGCCTTAAGTATCTATGAAAAAAATATTTCTTTACTACCTACTAAGCGCGGGTTAATTGATGGACAACTTGCCTTAATTCATAAGAACGATTTTTCTGCAGAAGCCGTATTTGCTTTGAATCAAAAATTTGGCTATGATGATACTGAATAGCTTAAAGCTTATTAATCATATGCCCTAGTATGTCTTTAAAGGAAAAGCCTTCCGTAAGTTTTTCTTTATTCAATTTTTTATTTTCTACCAAGGCCCATAAAATAAATTCTTTCATAAAGTAGGCATCTTCCTTACTGGTATCAGGCGCATACTTTTTCATAAGCGCATCTAAAGGCTTCACCTCGTCAAGTACCTTTTTATATTGTTTTTCATCAAAGTCTTCATATAATTCAAAACCACCTTCTGCTATAAACCAATCTAGTAAGTCTGAATAAGCATTTTTTTCATTTTGCTTTTCTAGCTTACTAATTTTTGGAAATTGAAATTTAAATAAAGTACTAATGGCCTTTTCAATTAAAAGATTAGCAATTACTTCAGCCCCTTCTTGCTCTCCTTCATATACGAGTTCTACTTTTCCTGTAATTGCAGGAATAATACCCATAAAATCAGATAAGCGCACAGCCGTTTTCGTGAGTCCATTTTTTAAGGCCCTTCTTTCTGCAGTACTAATTAAATTTTCCATGGCAGAAATAGTCATTCTAGCACTCACACCACTTTTTGCGTCAATGTATTCACTGGCCCTTGCTTCAAAACTTATTTGCTCAATAATGTCTTTGGCTAAGTTAGGAACATATACCAGCTCGGATTGCACCGCATTTATTTTAGCTTCTTGCTCCGTAATTTTTTTAGCCACCGCAATATTTTTAGGATAATGCGTTAATATTTGTGAGCCTATTCTGTCCTTTAAAGGCGTTACAATACTTCCTCTATTGGTATAGTCTTCTGGGTTAGCTGTGAAAATAAATTGAATATCTAAATTCATTCTTAGTTTAAAACCTCTAATTTGAATATCGCCTTCTTGTAAAATATTAAATAAAGCCACTTGAATTCTAGCTTGTAAATCGGGAAGTTCATTAATGACAAATATGCTTCTATTGGCTCTTGGAATCATACCAAAATGAATCACACGCTCATCGGCATAAGACAATTTTAAATTGGCTGCCTTAATAGGGTCCACATCTCCAATGATATCTGCAATGGTAACATCCGGTGTTGCTAGTTTTTCAAAGAACCTTTCGTTACGGTGTAGCCATTCAATTGGAGTGGCATCGCCTTTCTCCGCAATTAAATCCTTAGTGAATCTTGAAATAGGAGCCAAGGGGTCGTCGTTAATTTCAGAGCCCGCTACAAATGGAATATACTCGTCTAGTAATTGTATCATTAAGCGAGCCAATTTTGTTTTGGCCTGACCTCTTAAACCTAATAAATTAATATTGTGCTTAGATAAAATGGCTCTTTCAATTTCAGGAATAACGGTTTCTTCAAAACCATGTATACCTTCAAAAGCAGGAACCCCTTCTTTTATTTTAAGAATTAGATTATCTCTTAATTCATCTTTGATGCTTTTGCTTTGATAGCCTTGTTTTTTTAAATCGCCTAGCGTTTTTAATTTATCAATTTTCATATAAATGTGTTTGAACTAATTATTTAAGTTTCTTTTTTCTATTGGTTTCATAATCTTGAAATATCATCTCGCCTAAACCTTTTAAGCCTGTATAAAAGGCCTTGCCTTGATTGGCTTCCGTAAATTCATTCACAAACCTTTGTAAATAAGGGTCCTGTGCAATCATAAATGTGGTAATAGGAATATGTAATTTTCTAGCCATCTTCGCTTGGCTATAACATTTATCTACGATGTATTGGTCGAGGCCATTACTATTCATATAATAATTACCATCGGCCTCTTTAATACAGCTTGGCTTGCCATCAGTAATCATGAATATTTGTTTATTGGTATTTCTTTTTCTTCTTAAAATATCCATCGCCAACTGCAAACCCGCTACTGTATTGGTATGGTAGGGCCCTACTTTTAAATAAGGGAGTTCTTGAATGCTAATGGTCCAGGCGTCGTCTCCGAATACAAGAATATCAATGGTGTCTTTAGGATAACGCGTGGTAATTAATTCTGCCAATGCCATCGCTACTTTTTTAGCAGGCGTAATTCTATCTTCTCCATATAATATCATGCTATGACTTATATCAATCATAAGCACAGTGCTCATTTGTGATTTTTGTTCGGTCTGTTCTACTACTAAATCGTTTTCTGTTAAATTAAATGCATCAATGCCATGATTAATTTGTGCATTTTTAATACTCTCTGTTAAAGAAATATTTTCAATATTGTCTCCAAAATTAAATTCTTTGAACTCTCCATTTTTTTCATCGCCCTGGCCCAAGGTTTTAGTTTTATGATTACCCTTACCCGCATTTTGTAAATTGCCGAAAATATTATTCAGTGCAGTTTGCCTAATGGCCCTTTCTGTTTTTGCAGTTATTTTTGTTTCTCCGTCTCCTCCACCATCCTTAATTTCTTGTTTGATATAACCTTTCTTTTTAAGGTCTTCAATAAAATCGTCAATGGTATACTTCTCGTCTGTTAATTTATACTCCACGTCTAATTCACGCATCCAACTAATGGCTTCGTCAAAGTCGCCAGAAGTATGCACTATCAATTCCTTGAATATCTCAAATAATTTATCAAAGGGAGATTGATCTGGAGCTTCGTATGTTTTAAACTGAAATCCTTTCATGATGTAAATTGCTTACGAATTAGGCGGGTGTAAATTTACTTGTAAAAACTGAGTTTTAATCAATTTGTTTAAGCTAGCTAAAGCCTTGGTCAACTATTTAAAACAATCACGAAAAATAAGCCAAGAAACCCTATTTTTGAAGCCTAAAACAAAACAAAATGGCTACTAAAATTACAATTAACAATAACGGGTCAATTAAAGTGGAAGGCGATTTTACTATTGAAGATCGTAGTGGAAATACATACGATTTAGCAGGCAGAGAAGTGATTGGACTTTGTCGTTGCGGGTTAAGTAAAAATAAACCTTTTTGCGATGGTGCACACAATGGCAACTTCACACATGAGGCTACTGCATTCGCGCTTCCTCCTAAAAAAACAGTTTAGTAATAAATCTTTAAATAGTAGTTTGATCCCTTAAAAATGATCAAACTACTATTTTGTAGTAATCAGTTGTAGTAATCAATTAATGTAATTGATTAAACTCGTAATTAACTTTTCAAGCTAGCTAAGTCAATTACAAAACGGTACTTCACATCTCCTTTTAACATTCTTGTATAGGCTTCATTGATGCTTTGCATAGGTATTATTTCTATGTCTGATACAATATTATGTTCGGCACAATAATCAAGCATCTCTTGTGTTTCTTGCATACCACCAATACATGAACCAATTATGCTTCTTCTATTAGTGACTAAAGAAAAAGGCTGCACTTTTGGAGATTCTATCGGAAGGCCTACCACCATTAACTTTCCGTTGGTAGCTAATAAATTTAAATAAGTCGTAAAATCGTGGTTTGCAGAAATGGCATCTAAGATCACATCAAAATAACTATTGTATTTTTTCATTGCATCTGCATCGGTACTAATTAAAAAATGAGTAGCGCCTAATTTTTTAGCATCGGCTTCTTTGGAAGGCGAAGTACTAATTACAGTTACTTCTGCTCCAAAAGAAACGGCAAATTTTACACCCATATGGCCTAGTCCCCCTAATCCAACAACGGCTACTTTCATGCCTTTTTTAACACCCGCAAAAACAAGTGGAGAATAGGTAGTAATACCTGCACATAATAAAGGAGCCACTGCTGCTAAATCTAATTTAGGTGAAACGTGCAATGTATAACGCTGGTCAACTACTATTTGTGTAGAATAGCCGCCCATGGTAACACCTGTCCCGTTTCTTTCCTTCGCATTATAAGTTCCTGTCATACCTTCTGCACAGTATTGCTCTAAACTTTCTTGACAATTTTTACAAGTTCTACAACTATCTACCATTACACCCACACCAGCTAAATCACCAATTTTGAATTTGCTAACACTGCTTCCCACTGCGCTTACCTTACCCACAATTTCGTGGCCTGGCACCATGGGATAGATAGAGCCACCCCATTCATTTTTAGCTTGATGTAAGTCGCTATGACAAACGCCACAGTATAAAATTTCTACTTGAACATCGTTTTCTCCTAAGGTTCTTCTGTCAAAAGAATAAGCTTCTAAAGGGCTTGTAGCATTTAATGCTGCGTATGATTTGGTATTAGGCATGTTTTTATTTTGAGTGTTAAAGTTAAGCAGGTTTTATGGAGAACTTTAGTATTTATATATTTTAATCTAAAAATCTTATATTAAATTTAGGTAACCTTATATTTCTTAGGTAACCTTATACTTCAAACATTTTATTTTAAGAATATCCTATGATCCAGCCAAGCACCTTGCAATTTTTAAAAGCACTCAAAAAGAATAACAATAGAGAATGGTTTGAGAAAAATAGGCCTAAGTATGAAAATGCAAAACAAGATTATTTAGCATTTGTAACGGAAGTGCTTGAAGGAATCAAGCTAAAAGATAAAACCCTTGAATTTTTAGAGCCTAAGCAATGTGTTTTTAGAATTAACAGAGATGTGCGCTTTAGTAAAAACAAGGACCCTTATAAAACCAATTTTGGGGCAAGCTTTAGCAAGGGTGCTAAAAAAGTTGACTGCGCAGGCTATTATTTTCATTTAGAACCAGGGGCTTGTTTTATTGGGGGTGGCTTATGGATGCCGATGGCGCCTGAATTAAAAAAGCTAAGACAAGAAATTGATTATTGCTTTAAAGAATTTAAAGGCATAGTGAATGAGAAAAAATTTAAAACTAATTACGGTACATTAACAGAAACTGATAAATTAGTAAGGCCGCCCAAGGGCTATGAGTTAGATAATCCAGCTATTGAATTTTTGAAACTAAAAAGTTTTGTAGCCAGCATGGAAATTAGCGATGCAGATGTTTTAAATAAAAACTTAGTTAAAAAAGTAATTACTTGTTTTGAATCTATGAAGCCCCTTGTTCATTTTATGAATAAGGCAATTGATTTATAAATCTTGAATTTATATTAAAATATATTCAAGTATCTTTGCGCCATTAAAAGCAACTAATTATTAGTCTATGAAATGGAGCTTTATTAGCATAACAATGTTGCTTTCTTTTTGTATTTCCTTAGAATTAAATGCGCAGGATAGTATCCTAGGCCACCAGTCAACACATAAAAAAAATATTTTCACTTTGGGTTTCTACAAACAACCAGGTTTAGACTCCATGGTTGATTTTGTGGATGGTTTATACCGTGTTTTTAAAGTAAATAAGCTACGTAGTCAAGACGCAAAACAAACTAAAACCCTGTTTACATTTGTTCCTGCAGTGGAATATAATTTAGCGACTGGTTTTGCTAGCTCATTGAATGCGAATTTTATTTTACCCGTAAAAAAAATCACCGACAACCATTCCTTTGTTTCTTCTGAATTAAAGTATACTCAAAAAAAACAAGTCATTGCGCAATTGGTGTCTAATGTTTGGTTAAAGAGTAACGAGTATAATATTAATACCAACTGGGCCTATTTAAAATTTCCTCAAAAGGATTTTGGATTAGGAGGCAGTAGCGATTTAAAATTATTTGATAATTTGGATTACTCATATATTAAACTACATCAATCCATTGTTAAAAAAGTGGCACCTAATTTATATTTTGGACCTGGCTTAAACATCGACTACCGTTGGAACATATCAGATACCAATACCCTGAATAAGCCCTTGGTAGGCTTTACTGAATATGGTTTTACAAAGCAGTCAACATCTATAGGGGTACTACTTAATTTATTATACGATACCAGAAAACAAGTTTCAAACCCTGCTCCTAATAGTAGTTATTTTAATTTAGTGTATAGAAATAATCTCAAAATTTTAGGTAGCGATCAAAACTGGCAGTCTATTTTATTAGATTATAGAAAGTATATTCCTTTTCCCATCGGCAGTAAAAATATTTTAGCTTTTTGGTCTTATAATGTTTTTACCATTAAGGGTAAACAACCATATCTAGATTTACCCTCTACCGCTTCAGATACTTATAATAATACTGGAAGAGGTTATATACTAGGAAGGTTTAGAGGAGATAAATTTGTATTTGCAGAATCTGAATATCGTTTTGGTATTACAGAGAATGGATTTTTAGGAGGCGTGGTATTTGCTAATATGCAATCTGTTTCTGAAAGGCAAGGCAAACCTTTAAATAATTTTTTACCAGGTTATGGTGCAGGCATTCGTATCAAACTAAATAAGCATTCCAATACGAATGTTGCTATTGATTATGGTATTGGACAAGGAGGGTCAAGGGGAATATTTATGAACCTGGGCGAAGTGTTCTAATATATAACTGCTCTACCTTAGTGCGGGCCCAAGGTGTTTTTCGTAAAAACTTTAAACTAGATTGAATACTGGGGTTGCTATTAAAGCAATTAATGGGGATATGCTGTCCAAGGTCCTCCCAGCCGAAATAGTTCACTAGTTCAGTGACTATATATTCTAGGGTTTTTCCATGTAAAGGATCTTTAGAAGCTTGTTGCATATGCAATATTAAGTAATTTGCTGCTATGCAAGCCCATCGATATTTTATAGTGTATAAGCCAGTGAATATGGTGTCTCAATTTGTAAGCACCCATCAAGTTAATTTATTGCATCAATTAAACTTTAGTTTTCCAGAGGGCACACATGCTATAGGTAGGCTTGACCAAAACTCAGAAGGTTTATTACTACTTACTACTAATAAAAAAATTACCAAGCTTTTATTTCAAGGTCCTGTGCCACATAATAGAACCTACTTGGTGCAAGTAAAAAATATAGTGAGTGCCGATACGATAGATAAATTAGCAGGCGGTATTGATATTAGCGCAACAGATGGAAAAACTTTTAAAACCAGTCCTTGCCAGGTTAAATTTGTTAAGTGCCCGCCTAACTTAGCTGCTGTAGAAAAGCCCTTGCATGAAAACGCAGAAAATTCTTGGTTGGAAATAATATTAACCGAAGGTAGGTTTCATCAGGTGCGAAAAATGGTAGCTGCGGTACATCATAAATGCATTCGACTTATTAGAACAAGCATTGAAGATATTAGTATTGGATCCATGCAGCCAGGCGAGGTAATTGAATTAAAGGAAAATGACTTTTTTAGACTACTGAAATTAAACGCTTAAGATTTAATCCTCCACCATATCATATAAATGATGAATGAGTCCATCGGCCAAGCCTATTTTAGGCACATGCATTTCATTGATATTACTCCATTTACAAATAGCATTATATATTTTCAAGGCAGGTACAATTACTTCGGCTCTATCTTCCTTAATCGTATACTGCTTCATTCTTTCTTCCACAGTTAAAGGCTCCATTTGCTTATAAATATCCTTGATTTCATCGTATGTCAAAGATTTACTTGGCTTGGCGCCTGCAATAGCATATACTTTATTAATATTGCCACCCGAACCAATACCTATAATATCATCATATTTTTTAGATAAGTCCTTAAGGGTTTCTTTCATATCCTCCCAGGTACTGTCCTTTACTTTATTGGTTAACAAACGAACGGTTCCAATATTAAAGGATTTTTGAATAATTACTTTTCCTTTATGGTATAAAGTTAGTTCGGTACTACCGCCGCCTACATCTGCATATAAATAACTTTTATTGTTATCTAAAAATTCGGCAATATGGTTTTCGTAAATAATTTCAGCTTCTAATTCTCCAGTAATAACTTCAATTTCAATACTTGTTTCCGATTTTATTTCTTTGATAATTTCTTTGGCATTTTCTGCATCACGCATAGCACTTGTAGCACAGGCCATATAATGGTCTACCTCGTAAACCTTCATTAAATTATTAAAAGACTTAATGGTGTTAATAAGCATTCTTCTCTTTTGCCCGCCAATGCTACCTTTTTCAAAAACATCAAAACCTAATCTAACCGGAATTCTTAATAGGTTTAACTTATTAAAAGTGACTTCTTTTCCTTTTTTTATGACTTCACAAATAAGTAATCGTGCTGCATTACTTCCAATATCTATAGCTGCAAGTATCAATTTGTTTCTATTTTTTTCCTATTAAGTAATGGTGGGTTTCAACTTGAGATTTTACCTTTTTCATTCCAACGGAAGGTACATACTTATTGCTTAATTCTGTATCTAAAATCCTAGCTTTCTGATTATCTTTTAATTGAATATTAATAATATCAATTAATTCTTTTTTGATTTTTTCATCTAGAATGGGAGCAGCTACTTCTATACGGTGGTCCAAGTTTCTTACCATCCAATCGGCACTTGAAATATATACCTTCTCTTTTCCATTATTATGAAATATCATTACCCTAGCATGTTCTAAATATTGATCAACAAGGCTGATGGCATTCAACTTCTCATTTGATTTAACAGTTCTCTTTTTTAGCGTTAAGATGCCTCTAATAATTAAATGCACTTCAACGCCCGCCTTTAATGCAGTATATAAATGATCCAATAATAATTGGTCACTAATTGAATTTGATTTAATAATTATTTTTGCCGTTTTACCTTGCTTTGCAAATTTAATTTCATTATTAATTAATTCAATAATGGAATTTCTCATATTAATAGGAGATAAAAGCAAGTTCTTTGTTTTTTCAATAGGCTTGTCTCCTAATTGCCAGTTAGATAAATAAGTAAATACTTTATTCACCTCCATTAGTAAGGCCTTGTTGGCTGTTAATAAACAATGATCGGCGTATATTCTAGCTGTTTTTTCATTTAAATTACCCGTGCTTATAAAACCGTATTGAATTAATTTATTAGCTACCTTTTTTTGAATGACACAAATTTTAGCATGCACTTTTACATTTGGAATACCTACCAGTACATTCACCCCTTCTTCCTCCATTAATGTTTTCCATTCTAAATTGGCTTCTTCATCGAATCTTGCTTTTAATTCTAAAAATACAGTTACTGCCTTTCCATTTCTAGCAGCATTAATTAAGGCATTGATTACTTTTGAATTACTCGCTAAGCGGTATGCAGTTATTTTAATGGAACTAACATTATCATCCATCGCAGCTTCTCTTAACATATCTATTACAGGGTCGTAACTATGGTAAGGGAAGTGCAACATCACATCTTTCTTTAAAATAATTTCTGCTATTTGAGTTTTATTTCTAAAGGCTGGATGCGCAAATGGTTTTGATCTTTCTTCTTTTTCAATAAGTACATCTGGAAAATCCATAAAATGTCTAAAATTATGAATATGTCCTCCAGGTATGATACTACTTTTTCTACTGAGGTGTAATTTCTGAATTAAAAATTCTAGTAATTCTGCATTCATGTCTTTATCATATACAAATCGAACAGGTTTTCCTTTTCTTCTATTTTTAATACCTTTTGAAATTTTTTCCACAAAATTAATACCCACTTCTTGGTCTAAATCAATTTCAGCATCCTTGGTAATTTTAAACACATGGGCATCAAATTTATTGAATTTGAAATGCGAGAAAATTATAGGTAAGTTGAACTTAACTATATCTTCCAATAAAATAATTGACTTAGTACCTGGCGCAGAAGGTAAAATCACAAAACGTCCTATAGATCTTGAAGGAATTTCAATTAAAGCGAATTTTTCTTGATAAGCGTCTTGCTTATTTTTCATTACAATGGCTAAATACAAACTTTTATCACGTAAATAAGGAAGCTCTGGTAAATTTTCAATCATTAAAGGAATAATATAAGGGCGCACCACATTGTCAAAATAGTCTTTTACAAACTCTTTTTGAACGGCATTTAGTTTTCTTTCATTTATGATTAAAACTTTTCTTTTAATAAGCTCCTTATTAATATTGCTCCAAATTCTAGCAAATTCACTTTGTTGCTTTAAAACCACCCTTTGAATCTCATCTAAAATTATTTGGGGTGATTCGACAATATCAATATTGCTTTTTTTATTCTTATCAATTAATTCTACCATTCTTTTAAGAGTAGCCACGCGCACTCTGAAAAATTCATCTAAATTATTAGAGAAAATGCCCAAAAATCGAATTCTATCCTTTAAAGTGACTGTTTTGTCGTTGGCTTCTTGCAAGACACGAGCATTAAAGCTAAGCCAGCTAATATCTCTTGGTATAAATTCTGCTTTCATTTATTATCAAATTTTATGGCAAAATTACAAAATCAAGGAGGAAGTAATTTTCCGTTCACAATTTATTAATATTATGGTAATATAGGCGACATATAGTTGTTAACTACTTGTGCGTTATTTACATAAAATACTAACCATGGACAAAAGACCAATGGAAATATGTATCATAAGTGACCTACATTTAGGCACTTTTGGGTGTCAAGCAAAGGAGGTTCTTAATTATTTAAAGAGCATTAAGCCTAAAACACTCATTCTAAACGGAGACATTATAGACATTTGGCAGTTTAACAAGCGCTATTTCCCATCAAGTCATATGGCGGTGATTAAGCAAATTTTTAGCATGGCAAGTAAAGGCACGAAAGTAATTTACATTACGGGTAATCATGATGAGGCCTTGCGTAAATATGCCGACTTTGAAATGGGCAATATTCAATTAACCGATAAGATTGTTTTTGAAATCAATGGCGAAAAGAATTGGGTATTTCATGGGGATGTATTTGACAGAACTACTAAAGGTGGCGCCAAAATAATAGCAAAATTGGGCGGCTATGGATATGATTTACTAATACTTATTAATAGTATTTTGAATTGGAGTTTGAGAATGATGGGTAAAGAAAAAATGAGTTTAAGCAAGAGTGTAAAAAATGGGGTTAAAAAAGCAGTTTCTTTTATTAATAATTTTGAACAAACTGCAGCAGAATTAGCTATAGAAAACAACTATCAGTATGTGATTTGTGGTCATATTCATCAACCACAACAACGCGTGGTGACTACCGATAAGGGTAGCGTTACCTATTTAAACAGCGGAGATTGGATAGAAAATTCAACTTCTTTAGAGTATTATGACAACGCTTGGACTTTATACCATTATGACCCTAAACAATTTGAAGAAGAAAAAGGAAGCAAGAAAAATAAAATTATCAATTTAAGAGAAGAGTTAAGCGTAATGACCAAGGAAGTGGCATTTCAAGTGTCCATGTAATTTAGTTCATTCATGAAAATATTTTACGCAATACAAGGAACAGGTAATGGCCATATTAGTAGGGCGGAACAATTGTATCCCTATTTACAAAAATATGGAGAAGTTGATTTTTTTCTGAGTGGTTCCAATGCACAATTACAACCCCCTCTACCCATTAAATATAGAAGTAATGGCATTAGCCTTCATTATAAGAATTCGGGCGGAATGGATTATGGGAAAATTTCAAAATCCTTGAGTTTTAATATTTACAAAGATGCCAAGGCCTTACCGGTAGAAAAATACGATCTTATTATTAATGATTTTGAATTTATCACCTCGCTTGCTTGTTCTTTAAAAAAGAAAAAAAGCATTCAGTTTGGTCATCAAGCAAGCTTTCAAAGCAAATTAACACCTAGGGCTAATACCTTTAACCCTATTGGAAATTTAATCCTAGATAAATTTGTAAAAAGTACAGACTACTTGGGCTTGCATTTCGAATCCTATGATAAAAATATTTACAATCCTATTATCAAAGACGAAATAATTAATGCAACACCTTTTGACAATGGTCATATCACTGTTTATTTACCTCAGTATTCGGTTTCGTTTTTAAGCCCTTATTTATTGACTCAGTCAAAATTTAGTTTTGAAGTTTTTACTAAAGAGGTTACACAGGTAACAAAATATAATAATTTAACACTACTTCCTATTGACAATAAAACATTCACTAATAGTTTAATACAATGTCATGGAATTATAACAGCCGGTGGTTTTGAAACACCAGCAGAGGCCTTGTATTTAAAAAAGAAACTTTTAAGTATTCCAATTTTAAAACACTTTGAACAAGAATGCAATGGAGCTGCTATGAAAAAGTTGGGAGTTACTGTTATTGAAAAAATAGATAAAAACTTTAATCAAGTATTTACCGAATGGATTCAAGCAAGTAATAGGGTTCAATTCAAACTAACCCATTCAACAGAAGAGATTGTGCATCTATTAATGCAACAAATTTCATATAATCAAGTAGCTTAATACCAATTATTCAACTACCTTGCAAGCTATCGAATAAGAAATATCCAATTATACATTTAATATAGAATTTAAGTTAATATCACTTTATTTAAACCAATCATTTATACACCATGTATCTTATTCAAAACGAAAACAAAGAAACGGTTGCTTATATTCAAAATATGATGATATTGGATGTAGCGCAAGAAAAAGTAATTGGTATTTTAATTGGAGATTGTTTTTTTGGCAAAAACAATAAAGTAGTGGGCAAGATATTTAATCAAACTGCCTACTTATTAAATGGAGAAATGGTGGGCAAGATTGAATTAGATAAAAGTTTTAAAAATACAGCCATTAAAAAAAGTTTAATGGCGCAGGCCTGGGATATTCTTATGAATATTTCTGAGCATACAGGTGCTTGGATAGTAGACACTAAAAAATGGAGTAAGACCGAGCTTATCAAACATTTAGAATAAGCATTATTTCAAAGGCTAACTTAAGGAATCATTTTTTGGGGGAAACCAAGTTCCAAATTTTGTAAGATCGACATTGCCTCCCGTTAAAATAATACCTACTTTTTTTCCTTTGAATAAATGAGCATTGCGCATTGCTGCTGCGAAAGGAACCACGCAGCTTGGCTCTACTATAATTTTCATTCTTTCATAAATTAATCTAAGCGCTGCAATAATTTCTTCTTCAGAAACTAATAGTATGTCTGTTACATGCTCTTTAATAATAGCCAAGGTTTGTTCACTGAGTGTGGTTAATAATCCGTCGGCAATGGTATTTATAAAGGGTGCTTTTTCAACTTTACCCGATTGAATACTTAATACTGCATCTGCTGCTCCTTCTGGTTCTCCGCCGTATACTTTTAAACCAGGTTTAAAAAATTGGGCACCTAAACAAGTGCCTGAAAGTAAACCACCACCACCTACGGGCGTAATCACTACATCAAGCAAAGGAACTTCTTCTATTAATTCTTTCACACAAGTAGCTTGTCCAGTAATAACTCTATAATCATCATAAGGATGTATAAATTCAGCACCCGTTTCAGCTACTATTTTTTCTAAGGCTGCTTCTCTGGATGCTTGGTTGGATTCACATATTATTACTTCTGCACCATAACCCCTTACTGCATCTACTTTTACTTGTGGCGATGACTTTGGCATGACGATATATGCTTTAATGCCTACTATTTTGGCAGCATAGGCTAATGCCTGTGCATGATTGCCTGAAGAATGCGTAGCAATTCCATTTTTTAATTGAGCAGGACTTAAACTTAAAGTCGCATTCATGCCCCCTCTAATTTTAAAGGCTCCAATTTTTTGAAAGTTCTCACACTTAAAATAAAAATCAATGCCGGTTAATTCATTAATACTTTTACTAGTAAGTACAGGTGTGCGGTGAATATATGGTTCAATAGTTTTTGCTGCAAGCTCAACAACCTCTTTAGTTATTTTCATTTATTTTTTTCTGTTATGCATTTATTTTTAGCAAGCTCAATTTAATTAAAATTTAAAACCATTCAGTATTTCCTTTCTAAAGATTTTGTATATTTAAATATTCTAAAATATATCACCGAATAAAATAATACTATGTCTTCTTTGTTAAGTCCTCAACAATTGGCTGCTTATCATAAAGATGGCTATATCATTGTTAAAAACTTTTGTTCTAAACAAGAAGTAGATAAAATGTATTCCACTGCTTTAGAGGATAAGGCTATGGAAAAAAATGCCTTGGATTTAAATGATCAAACAGGGAAGAAAACCAGACTTTCTTTATGGTTTACACCAGGTAATGATGTTTTTGGCTATTTAACTAGAAGTGAAAAAATGGTGGATTCGGTGGCTAATTTAATGGATAGCGATGCACCTGTTTGTCATTTTCATTCTAAACTCATGCAAAAAGAACCTAAAGTAGGCGGGGCTTGGGAATGGCATCAGGATTATGGATACTGGTATAAGAACCAGTTTATGTTTCCCGATCAGCTGGTAAGTGTAATGATAGCGCTTACCCCTGCCAATAAAGAAAACGGTTGTATTCAAGTGATAAAAGGTTCTCATAAATTGGGCAGGGTGAACCATGGTTTTGCAGGAGAACAAGTGGGTGCAGACCAAACAATGGTTGATAATGCATTGAAAACCATGGAATTAGTTTATGTTGAAATTGAACCAGGAGATGCCTTGTTCTTTCATAGTAATATATTACACCGCTCCGAAGCCAATTTATCCAATAGCCCTAGATGGTCTATTATTTCCTGTTACAGCGCCCAGTCCAATTTAGCCTATAATGAAACATCAAGCTCCTGGCATACTCCAATTGAAAAAGTACCGAATGAAGCCCTTTTAAAATGGGAATCTAGCTCACTTTCAGCCGCCGATTTTTTAAAAAAAGAGAACGATCCTGCTTTAAAATAAGCAATTCATTAGTTTTTATATTTTTTAAATTTTATTTTTAAATATAAACTATTGAAAATCAATTATTTATATAGTAATTAGACAGTAGTCTATAAAAAATGTAGGCTAATCATACGCCATTGTTAACAAAATGTTTGCCATTTGTTAAATATTCATTAAATTTGACTTGGAGTTATGTACTATACAAGTTCTGTTTAACAAAAATCAAATAAAAGTATGAGAAAAAAAATCTTATGGAGTCTACTTGCATCGTGCCTATTTATAGGAACTGCAATAGCCCAAAACCTTACCATCACTGGTAAAGTAATTGATGAAAAAGGAGATCCAATAGCTGGCGCTTCTGTTCAAGTAAAAGGAACAAGAACAGGGGTTAACACAGATGCAACTGGAGCATTTAGCGTTAAAGCTGCAAGTGGTGCTACATTAGTAGTTACATCAGTAGGCTATGAAGCTAAGTCAGTTCCAGCATCAAATAACCTAACAGTTAGGTTAGCCACTGAATCTAAATTTTTAAGTGAGGTAGTCGTAACTGGTACTGGTTCTTCAGTTTCTAAAAGGAAATTGGCGATTGCAGTTCAGTCTATCTCTTCTGATAAATTACCTTCTACTCCTACCGCATCTATTGATCAAGCCTTAGTAGGTAAAATTGCAGGTGCGCAAGTAACTTCAGTTTCAGGTAATCCTGGAGCTCCAGTAAGTATTCAATTAAGAGGGGTAAACACCATTCAATCTGGTTCTTCACCAATGGTATTGGTGGACGGAGTGGAAATGGGTGCTTCTGCTTTAAATACAATTGATTTAAATTCAGTTGAAAAAGTCGAAGTAGTTCAAGGTGCTGCTGCTGCTACCGTTTATGGTGCGCAAGGTGCTAATGGAGTTATCCAAATTTTCACTAAAAAAGGAAAAATCGGAAAAACACAAGTTCAATTTTCATCTCGTGTAAGCCAAGACGAATACATTAATTTAGGTGGTGTACATCAACCTTTAAATCACTCTTTCCAGGTAGATGCTTCTGGTAATGTGGTGATGAAAAATTCTGCAGGATCACTTGTACCATTAGCTCAGGATCAATATGGTTACTGGGGTAATCCATTTTGGCTTGCTGGACCTAACGATAAAAATGATAAGCCTTATACAGGAAATGTTAAATATAATGATCACATAGCTCAATTGTTTAAAACAGCTATGACCACAAATAATAACATTTCAATTGCTGGTGCAAAAGATAAAGTTGATTATGCAATTAATATATCTCAATTAAATCAAGAAAGTATCATTGATGGTGGTTTGAAAAGAACCAACCTGACTGCTAATATTGGTGCTGAGATATTTAAAGATTTCAAAATTAGATCTATCAATCAATTGGTGTATACAGAAAGCACCATTGGTAATATAGATGTTTCTTCTGCATTGTATACTTATCCGTTTGCTGATTTTATGTGGAAGGATAAAGATGGTAATAGCACAAGAAAGATGGGTGGTGCAGGTGCAAACTCTTCAAACCCTCAATATTATAAGCAATATCGTACTTATATGAGCAAAACAGTTGATTTGATACCTAGTGTCAATGCTAACTATAAAGTAAATAAATTCCTTGATTTGGATTATAAATTTTCAATCAATCAATTCAATAACGACTATAATCGTACTGCTGCAAACCAATCAAACAATATTTCTTCTGCACAATTCAACAGTTATACTGGAGAAGGTTTGAAAGGAGGTATCTATAACTCAATTAGCAGATACACTACACAAAACTCATTGGGTACAGCTAATTTGAAATTTGACTTGGCAAATGATTTTGGATTTAAATTGCCAATCGTATCAACTACTACAGCTGCTTACGATTACAGAAAGAAAAAATATACATCAACAGCTAACAGTTACGTTGGGTTGCCTTTATACGCTGCCAATGCAAACCAAGCAGAAACCAAACAGGTTTTAGATGTGTATGATGATTTGTTTACCACTTTTGGTTATTTCGTAAACCAACGTTTTGATTACGGAGATTTTGGTGGTTTCTCTGCTGGTCTTCGTTCTGATTATTCTTCTACATTTGGTGATACTAAAAAAGCACAAACTTTCCCAAGAGGAGATGCTTATGTAAGAGTTTCTTCATTTAAATTCTGGGATAAAGTTTCTAGCTGGTTCAATGACTTCAAAATTAGAGGAGCATTTGGAGAAGCGGGTATTCAACCTGGTGTATTTGATCGTATCATTACTTTAAATAACGTGAACTTTGACAATGGACCTGCCTTTTACAATGCTTCAAGAGTAGCGAACCCAATGTTAACAGTGGAGCGTTCTAGAGAAACTGAAATTGGTTTTGATATGAACTTTAAACCTTCAAAATCAAATTGGTTCTCTAATATTAACTTAGTGGGAACAGTTTGGAGTAGAAAAGGAACTGATGTTATTTGGGTGGTGCCTTTACCAATTTCTAGTGGTGCTTCTGAAATAAAAACCAATGCAGTTGATTTGTCTTCTAAAGGTTATGAATTAAGCTTAGAAGCAAGTGTGTATAGTTCTAAAAACTTCAATTGGAATTTATCTTCTGTTTATGGATCTTCTAAATCTTATACTGACGCCATTTATGGAGCAACAGATATTCCATTAGTTTGGGGTAGTGCAGCAACTTATACATTGCGTCCAGGTGAGCAAATGGGAACTATTTATGGTTATAAAGCATTGACTCGAGTTGATCAAAAAGATCCTACTGGTGCTTTATACATTGCAGCTGCTGATGCAGGTAAATATGAAATTGTTGATGGAAGAGTAGTAGAGACTGCTTCTAGAAAAGTGCAGTTCACGCCTGATAAATATGTTTTAGGTAATACAACTCCTGCTTTTAATATGTCTTTCACCAACTCATTTTCTTACAAAGATTTCCTTTCTTTGAGTATGCAAGTAGATGTAGTGGGTGGTGCTAAGCAATATAACCAAACAAAAGAGTGGATGTATTCTGAAGGATTACATAACGATTTTGATAAGCCAGTAACAATTGGTGGCGTATCTGGTGCATATACAGCTTACTATAAAAGCTTCTATGATGCTTCTGAAAGTAATGGTACAAAAGATTACTTCTTAGAAGACGCTTCTTTTGTAAGATTAAGAAACGTTGCTTTATCATTTGATGCAGCTAAATTTTGGAAAGTACCTTTTACTAACAAATTACAAATTGTATTTAGTGGACGAAATCTAATGACATTGACTAAGTATAGCGGTATGGATCCTGAAGCTAACCAAAACACCACAGGTGCTGGTTCAACAGGAACACAACAAACTACAGTTCAAAAAGGCTTAGATTATTGGTCGTTCCCTAATACAAAATCATATCAAATTGGTATTAACATTGGTATAAACTAAAAAAAGAAATAGCATGAAAAAAATATTATTTATCATCACATTAATGGCTGGTTTACTTGGGTTACAGTCATGTAATAAAACGGAGTTGGAAGTAACCAACTTAAATCAACCCTCTACGGATGTATTAAATTCCGAGGCTGGGGTAATTGCCTATGCAAAAGGGTTTTATAAAATTGGATTTGGAGACCAAAACGTAAATTCATTAAATGACGGACTTGGTATGGGCATGATGTTGATTGTTCAAGGTTTCCATGAATCAATGGGTGACAATGTGTTCATTCCTTGGGGAAACAATAATTTCAAATTTGCCGACAATCCACTTAGTGTTACACTAGACGACGGTACAAAAGTTCCTAATCCAATTGGAGCTGGTCAAATTTATGAAATGAGATTAAGAAACGATAGAGCATATGGTGCAACAAATGCATTTTTGCCTGAGTGGACTTATATGTACTTTTTAAACAATGCTTCTAATGTATTATTGTCAAAATTAGATGCCACTACATTTTCTGGAGATGCAGCTACAAAGAAAAAAGTATTACAAGGCTGGGCTTATTTATGGAAAGGCTATGCTTATTCAAGAATTGGCTCTATGTATATAGCGGGTGTTATCACTGATAAACCAAATGCAACTAATGGTAATTTTGTATCTAATACCGCCATGGTTACAGAAGGCATTAAAAATTTAGAAGCAGCAAAAGCTATTTTTGCTGGAATGTCTGCGAATGAAGGATTCACTAGTATCATTACTAATATTATTCCTGAATTTATGCAAAATACAGCTGAATTTGGAGCTATTTCTCCTTCAGCTATTGTTAAAAATATAAATACTTTTGCAGCAAGAACTTTATTGGTTAATAAAAGAACCAAGGATATGACTGCTTCAGATTGGAGTACTATATTAACATATGCTAATGCAGGTTTAGGTGCTACTGATTACCCATTCTTAATAAAAACTTTTAGTGATAATTCTAAATCTGTATTTGATAAGGATTGGGGTTCATTTGGTTCTTATACTGCTTACAACGATACTTATAAAATAAGTGAGCGTTTAATTCAAGATTTTAATGCTGGAGATAAAAGATTTGAAAATAATTTTCAACTTGCTGCCAGTGCTGTAGTAAATCAAAGAGGACGTGGTATCACATTTGGTACTCGTTATGAAATGTTTGATGGTGGTATTGGTAATGGAGCTTATACTTATTTCCATTATGACTACGGTACAGATAATTTTTATATAGGCGGTACTTACGAAGAGAATGAATTAATGAAAGCAGAAGCTTTAATGTACACAGGTAAAGTTGAGGATGGCCTTAAATTACTTGATGGCGTTAGAACTGCACAAGGTGCTGGTTTAGCAGCTACTGCTGGAACAGGTCTTTCTCTAACAGCTGCTAAAGAAGAATTAAGAAAAGAAAGAAGAATTGCCTTGTTTACAAGAGGTTTAGCATTCTATGATTTAAGAAGAATGGGCTATATTGATCCTGTAGCAAGCGGTGGAGGTAGAAAAAATGCTTGGGTATTAGATGATAAAGGAAATTTCAATTCAAAAGCGACTATCGATTATAGTTACTTGAGCTATTGGGATGTGCCTAAGAATGAGTTAGATTTTAACCCTTCTACTTCTACAACAGCATTGAAGTCTCCAAACTAGACTTAAATTGATTTTATAAAAAAGCGTTCCGAATTTTCGGGGCGCTTTTTTTATGCCTAATTTATATGGTAAGATGCCAAAAACAGGCAACTATTTCTTAGTTTTAGATACCAAGCAGCAGCTATATGTATTTACTAGGTATTGATATTGGCACTTCCTTTATTAAGGTTTCTTTAGTAGAAGCAAGCACACAGAAATGTATTCTAACGGTTTCCTATCCCGATGCTGAAAATGCCATTACCGCTCACCAAAATGGCTGGGCCGAACAGTCGCCTAAAATCTGGTGGGAGCAGGTTCAAGCAGGTATTGTAAAGCTACATCAGGCAGCTAAGCTAGCCCTTCCTTCCTATGATTCAAATGATATTTTAGCCATTGGTATTGCTTATCAAATGCATGGGCTAGTATTAGTGGATAAAAATAAAAAGGTCCTAAGAGATAGTATTATTTGGTGTGATAGTAGAGCAGTGTCTTATGGCGAAAAAGCTTTTGATACAATTGGTCATGAAAAATGCTTGTCGCATTTATTAAATTCACCAGGGAATTTTACAGCGGCTAAATTAGCCTGGGTAAAAGAAAATGAACCAGCTATATATGCACAAACTCATACAATAATGTTACCTGGCGATTTTATTGCCATGCAATTAACAGGTGAAATTACTACCAGCATTGCTGCTTTATCGGAAGGTATATTTTGGGATTTTAAAAACAATAGAATCTCAAAAGAAGTATTAGACTATTTTGGTTTTGATGTCTCTATTTTTCCAAAACTGCAAGAAGTATTTAGCAATCATGGCCAATTAAGTTCAAGTGTTGCAAATGCTTTAGGATTAAAAGCAGGCATACCTGTAACTTATAAAGCAGGAGACCAACCCAATAATGCGCTATCATTAAATGTAGTGCAGCCCGGTGAAGTAGCAGCTACAGCAGGTACTTCAGGGGTTATATATGGAGTAGGGGATAGCTTGTCTTATGATATGCAATCCAGGGTGAATAGTTTTGCGCATGTAAATCATACAGCAACAGAAAATAGAATTGGTATGCTATTATGTATTAATGGCACAGGTATTTTAAATAGCTGGGTAAAAAAATACATAGGGGCTAATACTAATTATAATACAATGAACGAGATGGCAGCTACCATTTCAGCAGGTAGTGATGGACTAAGTATTCTACCTTTTGGCAATGGAGCAGAGCGCATATTTAATAATAAAATTATAGGCGCTCAAATGCTAGGCATTGATTTCAATAAACATGGCGCAGCGAATATATATAAAGCCGCACAAGAAGGTATTGCCTTTGCTTTTAGATATGGGCTGGATATCATGAGAGAAAATAAATTACAGCCTTCGGTAATAAAAGCAGGCCAGGCTAATTTGTTTTTAAGCCCCGTATTTACCCACGCTTTTGTAAATGTAACAGGGGTGCCTGTAGCATTGTATGATGTAGAAGGTAGTGTGGGGGCAGCTTTAGGAGCAGGTATAGGCGCGGGTATTTATAAAGAAATAAAGGACGCTTTTGCAGATACTAAACCCATTCAACGCATAGAGCCTACTGAAACAAAATTATATGATGCACTTTATGAAAATTGGAAAAATAAACTAGAACCATTTTTATAATATCTATAATACATTAATCAAATATTTTATAAATTTTAATACTCTATTTTATGTCAGTACTACTCGGAGAAAAAGAATTTTTTAAAGGCATAGGTCAAATTAAATATGAAGGCTTAGAAAGCGATAACCCATTAAGCTATCGTTGGTATGATGAAAGCAAAATAGTAGCGGGTAAACCCATGAAAGAATGGTTACGCTTTGCAGTAGCGTACTGGCATAGTTTTGTAGGCAATGGGGGCGATCCTTTTGGAGAACCTACGCATATATATCCTTGGAATGAAAAGCAAGATGCAGTGGCGCGCGCCAAGGACAAGGCCGATGCAGCTTTTGAATTTATTACTAAGCTAGGTCTTCCTTATTATTGTTTTCATGATGTGGATGTAGTAGACTATACTAATGATGTCAATGAAAACGATAGTCGCTTGCAAGCACTTACTGCTTATTTAAAAGAAAAACAAAAAGCCAGTGGCGTAAAATTATTATGGGGCACAGCGAATGTGTTTAGTAATAAAAGGTATATGAATGGGGCTTCTACCAATCCCGATTTTCATGTATTATCACATGCAGCAGCACAAGTAAAAGGCGCCTTGGATGCAACTATTGCATTAGGCGGTGAGAATTATGTATTCTGGGGTGGAAGAGAAGGCTATATGTCGCTACTGAATACCAATATGAAAAGAGAGAAAGAACATTTGGCAAAGTTCTTACATACTGCCAAAGACTATGCAAGAAAAAATGGTTTCAAAGGCACTTTCTTTATTGAACCTAAGCCATGTGAACCTACAAAGCATCAATATGATTATGATAGTGAAACAGTCATAGGATTTTTAAGACAATATGATTTATTAAACGACTTTAAATTAAATATTGAAGTGAACCATGCCACCCTTGCGGGTCATACTTTCCAACATGAATTACAAGTAGCAGTAGACGCAGGTATGTTAGGTAGTATGGACGCCAATAGAGGCGATTACCAAAACGGCTGGGATACCGATCAGTTCCCAACCAATATTAATGAGTTGGTAGAGTCCATGCTTATCATAGTTGAAGCAGGGGGCTTTCAAGGAGGCGGAATTAATTTCGATGCTAAGCGTAGAAGAAATTCCACCGACCCTGCCGATTTATTTCATGCTCATATTGGGGGTATTGATACTTTTGCTCGTGCTCTAGTTACAGCAGATGCAATTTTACAAAAATCGGAGTATACAAAAATACGCTCTACTAGATATGCATCTTTTGATGCAGGAAAAGGTAAGGACTTTGAACAAGGAAAATTAAGTTTAGAAGATTTAAAAGCCTATGCCCTAGAGAATGGTGAGCCTAAAGCAGTAAGCGGCCAACAAGAATTAATTGAAAACATTATTAATAGGTATATTTAAGCAATGCAAGCAGCTGATAAAAAATTGGGTTTATGGACTAGTACTTCTTTAGTCCTAGGTAATATGATAGGAGCAGGTGTTTTTTTGATGCCTGCTACACTGGCTAGTTTTGGAGGTATTAGCTTAATAGGTTGGGTTTGCTCGGCTATGGGTGCTTTTTTACTTTCAAAAGTATTTGCACATTTAAGTAATTTATTACCGGCTGCCAATGGAGGTCCATATGCTTATTCTCAAAAAGGCTTAGGCGATTTTGCTGGCTTCTTAGTAGCATGGGGTTATTTAGTATCGGTATGGTGCACTAATGCTGCTATAACTGTTTCTTTTATCAGTGCCTTAAGTACTTTTATTCCTGCCTTAGCCACGAATTCATTATTAGCTATTTTAACTGGTTTAACTACAATTTGGTTTTTAACTTGGATTAATTCATTAGGCATATTTACATCTGGTGTAGTACAATTAATAACTACTATATTAAAAATTGTACCCATTATATTAATAGGCGTTGTTGGTTTATTTTATATTCAATGGGAAAATTTCTTACCCTTTAATTCAAGTGGAACTTCCACATTTGCTGCCATTACCGCCACCACTACTTTAACTTTTTTTGCTTTCTTAGGTATTGAGTGTGCTACTATTCCTTCGGGCAGTGTGGCAAATTCTGCAGCCACTGTAGCCAAGGCTACTACACTTGGAACGCTTATTGCTACCGTGGTATATATTTTAAGTACTGTAAGTATTATGGGTATGATTCCCGCAGCTCAATTAAAAACAAGTGTAACACCTTTTGCTGATGCAGCAGTATTCATCTGGGGTCATGGGGCTGAGTATTGGGTGAGTGCAGGAGTGGCCATAGCTGCCTTTGGGGCTTTGAATGGTTATATATTAATTCAAGGACAATTGCCTTTTGCCATTGCGAAGGATAAATTATTTCCTTCCGTTTTTATGAAGCTCAATGCAAAAGGCGTACCTGTTTTAGGTGTGGTTATTTCAAGTGTATTTGTTTCTGTATTAATGAGTATGAATTATACCAAAGCATTAGTAGAGCAGTTTAAATTTTTAATGTTAATGACTACTTCTACTATTTTAATACCTTATATTTTTTGCACCGCCTCTTATTTAATTATGCGCTTTAAATTACCCTTTAAGTCAAGCAAAAATTTATCCATGACTATTTTATTAGCTACACTCACTTTTATATTTTGTTTATGGTTAATAATAGGCCTAGGACATGAAACTGTATTCTGGGGCTTTTTCTTAACCATGTCCTCTGTACCTATTTATGTTTTTGCTGTTTGGAAAAGAGATAAGGTTTAACTTTATTCATAAGATTATTCATATAATTATTTCACCGCTTTAAATTACTATCATGTCATCGCATTCTGAATCTAGAAAACTCAATTCTTTATTTATTAAAAAAGCGTCTGCTGCTTTTATTAACGATGAGCATATTACTAAGCATTGGGAAGCTTTGAATTATTTAGGCAAACCTAACATTGATAAAGCGCTTACAGAGTATGATGCTTTTGAAAAAATTTTAAAAGACAATGGAGCGCAGGTTTTTTATTTTCCTGAAGACGCTTCAGTGAATATGGATTCTATTTATTGCAGAGATGCTGCTATTGCCACCAGCAAGGGTATGATTATTTGTAATATGGGTAAAGAGGGAAGAAAGCATGAGCCCTTGGCCCAACAAAAAGCCTATGAAGACGCTGGTATTTCAGTATTGGGGGTCATTACTGCACCTGGAACTATTGAAGGGGGAGATGTTGCTTGGTTAGATGCTAAAACCTTGGCTGTGGGCCATACCTATAGAACCAATGAAGAAGGGATTAAACAAATAACTGCTTTATTAAAACCTTTAGGTGTAGAAGTCATTTCTGTACCGATGCCACATTATAGAGGCCCATCGGATGTATTTCATTTAATGTCAGTATTAAGTCCTGTAGCCGATAACATAGCAGTAGTGTATTCTCCATTAATTCCAATTGTATTTAGAAACGAATTAATTAAAAGAGGTTTTGAATTAGTAGAAGTACCAGAAGCGGAATTTGATAGCATGGGTTGTAATGTACTAGCCTTAGCACCGCGTACTTGTTTAATGGTAAAAGGGAATCCTATTACTAAATCAAGATTAGAAGCAGCAGGTTGTAAAGTCATTGAATACGAAGGTGCAGAAATTAGTGTGAAAGGGGGTGGAGGTCCCACTTGTTTAACGCGTCCAATAACGCGTGATTAATTTTATAGCTCTTTAGTCCTGCTTATAAAATTATATAAATCATATTTCAGACCTATTTTAAGTTGGGCATTATAAATTCCATTCATGCCGGAAGTGAAATAAGCTACCAGGCTTGCAAGCCCCACATAGATGCCTGCCTGTATTCCAAATAGTTCCATACCCATAATAATGGAGGCCACCACGCAGTGGGTAGCACCCGCAAACACTGCCACAAAGCCCATTCCAGCTAGTAATGCCATAGGTAGGGGAATAAACCAAATAAGTACATTACCTAAGGTAGCTCCTATAAAAAATAAGGGAGTTACTTCACCGCCTTTGAAGCCTGCACTTAAAGTAAGACTAGTTAATAATAGTTTTAAAGCAAAATCAAAATTACCAGCATGTGTATTAAAGGCATCAGTAATGGAGGGGATACCTAGTCCAATATATTTTGTTGAATTAGCAATAATAATAAATAAGGCAATAATAATTCCCCCAATAAAAGGACGCATGGGTGCAAATTCTATTTTTGCAAAAAGCCCTTTAAAAATTTTTCCAGTATAAGTAAATATAAATGCAGCTAGTCCAAAAATAATGCCTGCGAGCATTGTCCAACTTAAAGAACTGATTGTAATACTTGGAATAATATCAATAGAATAAACAGTATGTTTTACCTGCCATGCTAAACAAATATAGTGTGCACCAAAAGCAGCTAAAAAACTTGGAATAATATTTTCAAATTTAATTTTTTTAAAACTCATAATTTCTAAAGCAAAAATAGCAGCAGCCCAAGGTGTACCAAACACAGCTGCAAAGCCCGCACTCACACCCATTATTAAAATGGTTTTTCTTTCCGCCGTAGTTAATTTAAATATACTTGTGCATTGATCGGCAATAGCGCCGCCCATCTGCACCGCTGTACCTTCTCTGCCAGCAGATCCTCCACCTAGATGTGTAAGTAAACTGCTTATAAATACAAGCGGGGCCATTATTAGGGGAATGGGTTTGGTAGAAGCACTTGTAGTAGTTGTAGTGCTTATAGTTTCTGTAGCTTGATGTATTTCTAAAATTAAATCATTTCCTTTTTCAGCCTCTGTTCCAAAGTAATGATAAGCAAAACCAATACCTAAACCTATTAGGGGTAAAAAATTAACTATCCAAATTTGGTCTGTACGCCAAATGGTAACAAAGTCCAAGGCTATCAAAAACCATGCAGTAGTGGAGCCTACTAGAACTGCTGTCAAAATAGTAATGAACAACCACTTTAGTATAAATAATAAATAGGTATTTATTTTTTTCATTTGCATTAAGAACAAACTATTTCTATAGTTGATTTAAGTTATGACTTATTGCCAGCTTCTTTATTTTTATCTTTTTTAATAAGCATTATAATGGCAATAATGACCCAAACAATATTTACGAACATGGAAGGATAGGCTTGATGGAAGTAGGTGTTCACTACAAAAAATAAACCCCCCATAATATTGGCTAATACATAGAGTTTACTAGTAGCTGCCAGCCTGCCTGTTATATTAAGGGCATAAGATCCAACAATCAATACAGAACCTATCCAGCCCAAAATTTCAACAAGTGTATTCATATAATAAAATTAAGTTAAATAGCATAAAGGGGTAGGCTAATGCTGTTTAAACTTTAAACATAATCCAAAATATTGCCTATTTTTAGCTTACATGGAAAAATCATATAAGAAACTTCTAGAAAATAATAAAAACTGGGTAGCAAAACAACTAGCCATCGACCCTGTCTATTTTGATAAATTGGCGAATAGTCAAAATCCAGAATATTTATGGATTGGTTGTTCCGATAGCCGCGTGCCTGCTAATCAAATTACGGGCACCTTACCTGGCGATATTTTTGTGCATCGTAATATTGCCAATTTGGTAGTTCACAGCGACATGAATATGTTAAGTGTGTTATCTTATGCAGTAGAAGTGTTGAAAGTAAAACATATTATAGTTTGTGGTCACTATGGTTGCGGAGGTGTGATAGCTGCTATGGAAAATAAACAATTTGGTTTAATTGATAATTGGCTAAGACATATTAAAGATGTTTATCGCTATCATCATAAAGAATTAGATGCCATTGAAGATAAAACACAAAGAGCTAGAAGATTTGTAGAAGTAAATGTGATTGAACAAGTGCATGATTTAGGCAAAACATCCATTGTTCAAAATGCTTGGAAAAACAATCAACCCTTACATGTCCACGGTTGGGTATATGACATTCAGGACGGAATTATTAAGGATTTAGATGTGAGTTTTACTTGCACTAAGGATTTACATAAAGTGTATCATTTAGATTAAATATAAATAATTGATTTTCAATATTTTATAAAAAAAAAGGAGCGTCAAAAACGCTCCTTTTTTGGCACTTTTAGCCTTTGTTAATATTAAATTCATATTCAGTTAACAATTTGGTAACATGATTTTTTCATATTTGCAGTATAAAATATAATTATGAAAAAAATAGTCTTAAGCACCATGCTTGGTGCATTGGTTTTCTTAAGTAGTTGCAAAAAGGATGAGGTTGTTTTCGCTGAAACAACTGTATCTGCTCCAAGTGCAGTAACTTTAGCTACTGTCGGCGAATCTGGAAAAGTAACCTTTAACGTATCAAAAGATCCTAATGTTACAGCCACATATAGTGCTGTTGGAACGAATGTAACTGTATTGAATGCACAGGGATCAGTTGATGGATCTACTGTTGAAGTTAGTTTCACTGCTTCTAAAGATGGTGCTGGTGGGATTGCATTGACTGTAACTGACTCAAAAGGTAGAATTTCTTCTTCTACAGCTCTTATTCAAGTTGCAAAGGTTATTACAGAAGTAGTAGTTACTTCAAATATTACAACAAATACAACTTGGGATGCTAAGAAAGTTTGGATCTTAGGTGGTAGAATATTTGTAACCTCAGGTGCAACTTTAACAATCGAACCAGGTACAATCATCAAAGGTGAAGCTGGAGCAGGTGCAAGTGCAACTGCACTAGTTATTGCAAGAGGTGGTAAAATCAATGCTGCAGGTACTGCAACAAAACCAATTATTTTTACCTCTATAGCTGATAAGCTTTCAATAGCAGATATTGCTGCAGGTAAATTTGCATCACCTAATCTATTACCAGAGGTAAATGGTTTATGGGGCGGTTTAATTATCTTAGGTAAAGCTAAGATCTCTGCTTCAGAAAGCGGAACAACAACTCAAAAAACTGAAGTACAAATTGAAGGTATTCCAACTTCAGATCCAAATGGTTTATATGGTGGATCAGATGATGCTGACAACTCTGGTGTATTAAAGTACGTTTCTGTAAGACACGGAGGAACAGAGATTGGAGCAGGTAACGAAATCAACGGCATCACTTTTGGTGGTGTTGGTTCTGGTACTGTTGTTGAAAACATTGAAGTAATTGGTAATCAAGACGACGGAATTGAGTGGTTTGGTGGAACAGTTAATTGTAAAAATGTTGCTGTATGGAATGTTGGTGATGATGGTTTAGATACAGACCAAGCTTACAGAGGTACAATTGAAAACTTTGCTATCATTTCGGCTGCAGGTAGTTCTTTTGAATTAGATGGTCCAGAAGGCACTTATGGAGTTACTTTGAGTGGGCACACTTTTAACAAAGGATTTGTAGATGTTACTGGATCTGCTGGTAACTTCATTGATGTTGATGCTAATACTATTGTTAATTTGAAAAATATATATGCTAAAGGTTTCTCTAAAACAGCATTCACAGCAAATATTACTGAAGTATTTACAAAATACACAACTACAAGTGGTGTTACTTTCGAAAATATTGTAATGAATGTAGTAAGTGCTGATTTATATAAATATGTTGAAAAGGCAACTGCAGATAATGTTCCTGCAACTATCAAAGCTGGAACAACTATCACTGGCGGTGCTGATTTAACAGCATTCGATGGTTGGTCTTGGATTTCAATTGCTGGAAAATTAAAATAATTTTTTAATTCAATAAATTTTTAATCTGAACGGTTGAGTTTACTCAACCGTTCTTTTATTTTTAATACAATGAAAAATAACTTATTCTTCACATTCATTTTATTATTTATAGTTCAGCTTAGTTTTGCTCAAAATGGTAAAATTAGAGGTAAAATTATAGATGGGAATACAGGAAAGCCTGCAGTTTCAGCGACTATTAAAATTTCAGGGATAGAGACAAATTTTGGCATGATGAGTGACTTGGATGGTAATTTCACATTCAATGTAAAGGAAGGAAGTTATGATTTAGCTTTAAGTTTAATTGGTTTTGGTAATGTAAAAATTACTAATATTATTGTCACTCAAAACAATATCACAGTAGTACCTGATATCACTTTAATTGCTACAAGTACACAATTAAAAGAAGTAGTAGTTTCCTCCAGTCGTTTACAAAAAACTTCTGAAGAGGCAATTACTACATTAAAAAGAAAATCCATAGGAATGATTGATGGTATTTCTTCAGCAAAAATGAAGCTAATAGGCGATGGTACAGCCGTAGAAGCTGCAAAAAGAGTGACTGGTGTTTCTATTGAAGGGGGAAAATATGTATATGTTAGAGGCTTGGGGGACAGGTATTCAAAATCGACAATGAATGGCTTAGATTTACCGGGTTTGGATCCTGACAGAAATTCATTGCAAATGGATATATTTCCGACAGCATTGATAGATAATATCACTGTTTCTAAGAACTTTTTACCAAATATGCCTGCTGACTTTGCAGGTGGTTTATTGAATATTGAAACAAATGACTTTCCAACAAAAAAAATATTTAACATTTCAGCATCAATGGGATATAATCCAAGCATGCATTTCAACGATAATTTCCTTACAGGAAATAGTGGGTCTACAGATTGGTTAGGAATGGATGACGGTTCAAGAGCATTGCCTGCACTTGCAAGAAACAATAGCAATATACCAACCCCAGTATCCGGAGCGCCTTCTGCTGATGTTAATAAATTTATAAAATCATTTAATCCTACTTTAGGTACAACCCCCCAAAATAGTTTAGCTGATTTTTCATTTGGTTTGTCAATTGGTAATCAAATAGATTTAAATAAAAAAGGTAAAAATAAAAAGAATCCAAAGCTAGGATATGTTGCTGCATTATCTTACCGATTTGACCAAAGATTGTATGATGATGTGCAATATGGGGAGTCGCAAAAAGATATCAACCTAAATTCGCGAGAAATGGTTATAGCCAACAATATTGAAGGTGATTTATCAGAACAAAATGTGCTATTAGGTGCTTTAGCAGGTTTAGCATACAAAACAAACTATTCTAAAATCAAACTTAATTTAATTAGACTACAGAATGGGGAAAGCAAAGCTGGAAAATTTGATATATTTAATAATTCAGATGCCGTTGGACAATCTGGGTATTTAGCAAAGTCGGATAATATAGAATACGGTGAAAGGAGTGTTACAAACATGCAATTATCTGGATCGCATGTTATCAATGGAAAGGGATGGAAGATTGATTGGGTGATTGGTAATACGTTATCTACTTCTGTTGATCCAGATATACGTAAAACAGCTTTTACGATAGATCCAGGTCGTACCTATTTTAATGCTGGAGCTGGTGGTAATCCATCTAGAATCTGGCGTTATTTGGATGAGGCTAATCTATCTTATAAAGTAGATTTCGAAAAGAAATTGTCTCAATCTAATTTGTTAAAATTTGGTGCATTGGGTTTGCAAAAGGAGCGTAATTATGAAATTCAAACTTTTAATGTTCAGTTTTTTGGTGCTCAACAATCAAATTGGACGACCAATGCAAACAATATATTGCTAAGTCAAAATATTTATCCAGCTACTTTTAATAATATTTATTATCAATCAGGAAATTCAAATCCAAATTCAAATGAGTACAATTCCAAAGTAAATAGTTATGCAGGTTATATAATGGATGAAATTAATTTAACAGAAAATTTAAAATCAATTATTGGGGTTAGAGTTGAACAATACGAACAATTTCACACGGGCAGGGACCAAAGATATGCATCTGGTGATTTAATTGGTGGAAGAAATTTAGATAATGCACAAGTGTTAAAC
>Ga0208787_1000038_pt1 | contig 57143 bp, 41 predicted proteins | sample Wag4_2014_7_11_FD_187362 | JGI IMG/M metagenome (GOLD analysis project Ga0208787, IMG submission 187362) | Fresh water microbial communities from Ohio, USA - Utica-2 Time Series HT 2014_7_11 (SPAdes) (version 2) | ecosystem: Environmental > Aquatic > Freshwater > Water tank | place: USA: Ohio...
GGTTACAATCAGGTGAACATGAAGTCATCGGAATTAACTGCTACAGGGGTATTAACTTATACCTTGAAAGCGGCAGATTACACCATGACCAGAAAAATGATTGTTGTAGAGTAATTATTATATTAATATTTATTATTTTAAGAGGAGGCTGCCAAAAATGGTAGCCTCTTTTTTTTATGCTACTTTAAAGATTGTCTTAAGAACTTTTTCCAAAGTTTTAAAACCGATAAATCTTTTTGCATTTTAAGAATAGCTATTCCTAATTAGTCTTAAAGGTTGAAAAAGAATTATTTTCCGATGGCTTTTGACTCATTTTCTAAGAAAATGCATGGTGGATATTGGAACAAATTCAATATTTTCCATATCCAACCAACTAGGGTTGAATCTTGAGAATTTATTCTTACTTAATTAATTTCCAAAAACAGCCATTAGGTCTGAATGTCTTGGCGCCTCTTTCTTGAATATCTCTTAGTGAATTTACTTGTATTGCCACGCTTTATTATTAAGGACAGCGTAGATTTTTGTTTCCAACTTTACCTTTTTTTTTCTACTGCTCCTTTCCACACAAAAGTAAATCTGATGAAGGTGGCGTCAATTTTTGTACCAACCAATATTTTCTTGCAATGCTTTTTCTATTTTACGGCAAGAGTATATTTTCGTAATGAAAATATAAATCAATACTTTTATCATCACTCTTGGAAGAAATCCAGTTGTGCTTCCTCTTCCTCCTCCTTTTTATTGCTTGATAAAATCATTTATCTCCAGCCTGACAACCATTTCATTTTTAAATCTTACTGGGTGATGTCCAATTATATATTAAAAATAAATATTAATTGGAGGATTAAAGTCAAAATTTAATGGGAGGAACAATATTGGATTGAAATAGTTAATTTTCTTAGGGACTTAATTGTATAGGATAGCTAACTTTTAAAAAAAACTAAAATTCAGTTCTTTTTAACCAATATAAAATCTATTAGGGTTATCATCCAACTAATTGTATGCAATAAAAAATATTTTTAAATCCTATTAAATTTTAGGAATAAATGAATATTTTTTCAAGCAGATAACTCATTGTTTATTCTTTAATACATCTTACAGAAAATCCATAATGCATATCACTATCCACACGACTAACCTCGCTTAAATCATGATAAAAATTACGATTCCATGCTGTGGTATTAATAACTCCAACACTGGATGTCCAGAAAAAAGAATGGTATTTGATATTACTGTAGCTTCCATCATAGTTTCTTCTGCCAGAAGGAAGAGCTGTAAATCCACTTTTGTTTGTAGCACCTTTATTTGGATTATTCCAGTATTTTAGACCACTTGCTTTTATTTTTCCACCTGCATCCACGCCTCCTAAATAGTTAGTTAATATGAACCAATCAGAATCATTTGGCACTCGCCAACCCACTGGACATATTTTCCTCTTATCGGCAATAGCAAACCAATTATATAGATTCCCATATATATAAGAGTTACTTAAAACATTTTCGTAGGAACACCGTGCGCCAATATTAAGTTTAGACCAGGAATTGGCATCAGCAATTTTTGGGATTATTGTTTTATCTCTATATTTAGTAACTTTTAAATTACTTTGCATCCAACATTGCTCTCCAATTTTTATCGTTTTATAAATATTCCCATCAATATCCTTAATTTGTTCTGGGCATTTACTTGTTGATTCGTTTAAAGAATTTATATTGGTTTGAGAATGAGAAAATGTAATACTTAATTTAAAAATAATAAAGGTTAAAATTAGGATTCTCATAAAATAAATATTTCAGGTTATTAAAGGTAAAATTATTCAAATTGTGTTTTTTTATACAAATAAATCAAATTTATGTATTTTTCCAAAGAAAAGATTAACATAACAATATGTAAATTAAAGAATTTAACGGATTTTTTTAGTTGGGTAAATATTTATATTCAATTATCACCTATTTTGATTCTTAAATATCTCAATTATCCTAATAGGTCTGAATTCCAGTAGCTTGTACATTGTAACGTGTTGAAAAATTGGTGCAGAAACGCTTTGTGTAATTACTTGTAAAAACACTTTCGATCTAATGTTAACTGAGAAAATCGCGTTTTCTTAAAACAATAATTTTTGATACTATTTGAAAAGGATTCATTTATCGACCGATAAAATAAAAGAAGTATTTTTAGAATATCAATTTTTTACCAACCAATATTTTCTTGCAATGCTTTTTCTATTTTATATAGCGAGAGTATGTATTCATATAATAGGCATAAAACAATATTTTTATCACTCGTTTTTGGATAGATACTAGTTGTGGTTAACTCCTTTAAGTTGTTAGATAATATCGCTATATAAATCTGTCAACCATTTCATTTTCTAATCTTACAGCGTTATAAGTAGCTATTTTAAAAAATACATTTTGGATATAAACTCAGAGAAGTTAATGAAATTAGATTAAATTGAATTATTACCCTATGGTTTTCATTTGCCCCTATAAGATGAATTTCTTATAGGGGCAAACAAATAATACGTTTGTTTTGTATTGGGAATCTCTTTTTTACTAACCCCAGGCTTTTAAAACAGTCTTATATTCTTTGAAAATTTTGTGACCATAAAGACTAAAATCCTAAAAGGAATGTCTTAGAGTTATACCCCAGATTCTCTGGTCACCTAACACAGCTGCATAGTGGCCAGCACTTCCTGCAGCAGGCAGCAATTGTTCGAAATAGTTCTTATTGGTCAAATTTCTAGACCAAAGGATGATGGTAAATCCGTTAAATGCGTTAAATCCTGCCCTTAAATTTAATAGATGATAGCCATCAATATTCAAATATTGGGAAGGCGATGGACTGGACGAAAAGGAGGATCTTAAAAAAAGATCTGTGGAAATAAAGTATTTTCCCTTAAGTTGAATGAATTTTCCTGAAAAGTTGGCGTCACCTCTTATGGACGCTGCCCATTTAGAAATACCGGGTAATTGACCACCTGAAATATCCTTAAACGCTAAGGCACCTCCAACTTCCTCCAATGGAACGGGCGCATTTTTGAAGGAGATATATTTGCCATCTGTATAGGCAATGGAACTGGAAAATGATAAAAATGAATTTATTTTATGGGTAATATCTATTTCTCCCCCTTGTACCCTTACTTGTTCTGCATTTGCTAAATATCCCCGATTGACTCCAATTTCTGGCGTTTGAACCAGCGTTTGATAGTCCTTTATGTCAGTGTGAAATAAAACAAGGTTAAAAGTTGTATTTTTAAAAGGTTCAGATTTAATCCCTGCTTCCTTGTGCGTTACAAATTCTGGATTAACTCTGGCTAATTCAATCAATACCTTTCCATTTGAAGTGGGAAGGCCGCCAAGATTAACCCCAACGGGTTTATAACTATTGGCATAGGTGACGAATGTGTGTAATCTTAACCCAGGCTTATAAGAAAGGGTAACTTGTCCGGATAAGTTATTCTCGTTTACGGAGAAGTTAAAGGATTGATTTGAATACAAACCATTTTTAAGGGCTATTAATGCCGGATCAGTAGTTTGTAATCCCCCATAAACCTCCCGTTTATAATCCATTTTTTTTTGATCATAGTTAAAACGGATGCCAGGAAGAATATGAATTTTATCGTTCAGGGCATAGTCAAGTTGACTAAAAATGGCAGATCCTAAAGTCTGTAATCGCGAGCTTATATTTGTACCCATTCCATCAAACAAGCCTGGTGTTTTCCAAAGAGGAGAAGTTGAACTTTGTGAAAAACGCCATTGTGCAGAACCGGATTCCTCCGTTTGTACGGGATCAGATTTTAAATCCTGTTGGATTAAAAATAAGCCAAATACTCCGCTTAGTTTTTTAGATAACTCCCCGGCATACCTGATTTCCTGGGTTAATTGTGCGTGCTTTGAATTTCCCTGAGATTTTGTGAGAACAGGTAAACCGATAAAATCCCTGTCATTTGATGGATCCCATATCCAATAACGCCAGGCTGAGGTAGAGGTTAAAGTTCCCTTCCCTAGTTTAATATTCGCATTTATGGAGGCACCTCCAAAATCATTATTTACTCTCCATGGAGAGTCTGTGTCCGTAATTCGGTCAAAAGGATTGGTGGAAGGTAACTTATATCCCAGGTCAGTAATTATTTGATTAAATTGTCTGTAAGCTGCCCTTTTCGTAGTAACTACTCCAGCAACAACCGTTGCATTTCCGTCTGGTCTTTGTCGCGCATTATCTCCTGCAATGGTAATATTAATATTTTCAGTAGGTGTGTATAATAATTGTGCTCTGAAAGCAAGGTTATTTAATGAGTTTACGGGCTTTAATGTGGTTAGGTTATACAGGGTTCCATCTCTTTGCGTACCAGAAAATGAAAACCGCCCAGCTACCTTTTTAATCAATGGACCCGTAAAGGATGCTTTTGCTTGTATGAAATTCAAATTTCCATAGGTAGTTTCAAATCGGGCACTTGGAGTGAAACTTGGGCCACGTGTTGTAATATTAAACGCCCCTGCCGTAGTGTTTTTTCCGTAAAGGGTTCCCTGAGGCCCCCTGAGTACTTCAATTTGTTCTATATCTACAAAATCAATGGCTGTTGCAGCAGGTCTTGCGTAATAAACACCATCGACATAAAATCCGACGCCAGGGTCAATTCCATCGTTTGTCAAACCAAAGGAAGATCCAAGCCCTCTAATATTTAAGGTGGTGTTCCGTCCATTTGAGGCATAAAATTGAACAGAAGGAATATATTCTTTAATTCTATTTGGATTAAATGCACCTGTGTTTTCAACATTTGCACCACTAATAACTGAAATGGGTAACGGTATTTCCTGCGGAGATTCTTTTCTTCGTCTGGAAGAAACGGTAATTTCTTGAAGTTCATTTTGGCTTTCTTCCAATTTTATTTCAACATTACTGTCTGAAATAATTACCTCTTTATTTTTATAGCCTATGTAACTTACAATGAGCGTTAAGGGGAGTTTCTGCCCAGTAATTAGAACAAATTCACCATTTTCATCGGTAACAGACCCGTTTGTTGTACCTTTTATAGCAATGGAAGCACCTATTAAAATCTCATTAGACTGTAAATCCGATACCTTCCCCTTTATTCGCGCATTTATGATGGGTGCTTGCTGGGCATGAATGGTAGAGATGCTTGCGAAAAAAAATAGAATTAAAAGGTATGAATGCTTTTTTTTCATCTTTTTTTACTTTAAATGTGATTGATTTCTGCTTGAAAGTGCCCTCGTTTAAAAGGACGGACAAATCTATGTAAAATATTCTATTAATTCTATCAAATAAGTAGGATTTAATTTATTGAAATGGTTAAAGTCAATTTAGCTCGTATTTTTATAGAACCAAAAGAAATCCAACTAGACAATCAAAGAAACTTATCAGTTCAATGCTGGTCTATGAATAGTAACTTTAAATTGTTCCCCATCAGAATCATTTAGAAATTCAATGTTAGGGTATGTTTGTAAGGCACGTAAAATTCCGCTACCTGCACCTCTGTAGGCTAATAAATCAGGAGCAAGTGAGGCAATAATATGATTTCTCGAACGTCGGACTCCTTTTTTAATTTGCTCTTCAGTTAAACTATTCGGTAATTTACCGGGACTTGTTATTTCAATGCGGTTTTCAAAGACAAATAATTTAATTGAATCGTGAATGAAATAATTTCTGTGAATTAACGCATTTACTAATAATTCGGTGATAACAATTTCAGGTATTTCTGACTTACCAAGGCTGTTGAAAGATTGGCCAGCCTGAACTTTTTGTAATTTGGATAAAATAAAATCATAGCCTTTCTTATACATTTCGTCAAGGGTTCCAATTAAATTTTCACTACTTCTGTAGGTTGTGTCAGTAATAGTGTTCCCTCTGAACCAAATGGCTGTAATAAAAAAAGTTGGGACTAGTTTTTGGACATTTTTGCCAAAAAGTAAAGCACCGGCAATATTTAATTTGCCTTTTGTGCCTAGTCTCAAATTTTCGAGATATTTTAAATTATCTTCTTTAATGGCAGCGTCCTTGTATTTTTCCTCATAAAAGGATTGGAATTTATCCCAATTAAAATCATCCAATGAACTATGCTGCAACAACATTTCTTCTGCATATAAATTACCACTATGCTGCAAAAGACGGGACAATTCCTCCTTCCTGATTACCTTGCGTTTATCGGATCCGTTTTTAATCCAAATAAGACAATCTTTATCTGTTTGTGGTTTATCCGTACCTTCAGGAACAGTCACAACAATTACCCTTTTGCCATGTATATTAATTGTTTCAGTGGTAATAAATATTGTTGGTTTAATGTGGTCATTTGTTGTTGTTGAAATGAGGTTATTAATTCTTTGAATATCTTGAAATGAAAGACCAGCTACATCACCTGTTTTATCATCAACACCGATGATAATAATCCCTCCAAGGGTATTTGAAAATGCTACTATCTCCTGAGAAATACTAATGGCATTATGCACATCACTCTTAAACTGGACTTTTGTGGTTTCGCCATTGCCAATGATTTCAAGTAATGCTAATACTTCCATAATTTACATGATATTTTTAACTGTTCAGAATGTCAAAAACAATTACATCAATAAATTAGGTTTAATGGTTCCCAATATTACTAATTTTATTTCGCTCCTTTAACCTGCTGGATGTGGATCTTGTAACTATTTTTTTGTAAAATATGGAAAGAGTGGCTTAAGAGGGGTATTCTATCTTTTGGGTTTTGAAAGTGAAGAATAATAAGACAACGATATAAAAATTAAAATTTATTAGTAGGTGTTACATAATGATTAACAATTCTCTCCGTCATCATGTTGATGATCCTTTTGTTCATTTCTTTTTGAAAAGATAGATATTCTTTCAATTCCTCTCCATTAAATTGGCCAATGACCATGCCAATCATTAGGTTCTTAAAGGGTATATCTCTTTTTATATTTAAATTCAGCCATTGTAATGGGTCCTTTTCCTTTATTTTTTCCCAGGAGACATTCCTATGTTTTAGAAATTCCTGAGCTAAGGTGATGATAAGATCATTTTGTAGTTTTAAAATAGGTCTTAAGGTTTCATTTTGAAAGTTTTCTTCTAATGAATCTGCTTTTTTTAAAAATAAGGAAGGCCTTGACTTTGGTTCCATTCGCATCTATTTAGAGTAATTAATAAGTATATGCGTTTTAACCTCCTTTTGTTCATTTTCTGTAAATACGAAATGTAAGAATGTTGTTTTAGAAGATTATTTGTTAATCAACCATAATAATTTTATAAATTTGGTTTTAATTTGGAAATTTTTTTGTAAAAAACAAACAACAAGTTTATGAAAATCAAATTCATTCTCTTTTCTCTTTTATTTTCAGTGTCAGCCTTTGCTCAAAAGGATTACCTGACCTTTTATATTGAAAATAAAACATCTACCGATTTATATCATATTTACGTTACCGGAACAGACAGCGATTCATGGGGAGAGGATATTTTACCGGACGATATTTTTGAAGCTGGTACTACACTGACAGTTACAATTCCTATTAATAAATCAACGGTTTGCGAACAAGATATTAAAATTACCTTTTCAGAAGATGATGATAATCCATTGATTTTTGAAAACATAGATTTTTGTACGCTGGATAAAATGATTCTTACCCAAAAAGGTAAAACAATTTATTATACACTGGATGTTTTGGAAGAACTAACTTTTGATATTGAAAATAATACAAAAACAAGTATGTATGGCGTTTTTGTAAATGGTTCAAAAGAAAGTTCTTGGGGAGAGGATATTTTACCAGATGATACATTTGAAGCGGGAACGGTTGTTACAGTAACGATTCCTATACTAGGAGGTACCACTTGTAAGCAGGATATTATGATTACCTTCTCGGAGGATGATGATAATCCGTTGGTTTTTACCAAAATTGATTTCTGTAGGTTGACTAAAATGATTCTGACAGAAAGTAAGGGTAAAATATTTTATACCTTAGAATAATGCTTTGCCATTTTTATCCAAATTATTATCTTTAAAAGGATAATGATTTAGAATTTAAATTTGATTTAAAATGAAAAGAATTAATTCACCCTTCTTTTTTTTATTTTTCTTTCTGATTTGTACAGGCTCGTTTGCTCAAACCAGTAATATTTGGTCTGAGGAACCGCCGGATAATGTTAAAAATCTTAAGTTCATGACTCCCACAGAGCTTGAACAGCAGTTTTTATCTTCACAAAAACTTCCTGCTTTTACTGCCGTTTTAAATGGTTTACAGAAAAGAGGTTTTGTAAAACTAAAAATGAAGGAAGGAAACTGGGGTTTTACCGGGGAGTATAAAGGGGAAAATGGCGTTTATGCTAAATCAAAATTTTTGGCCTTTGACTTCTATAATCCAAAAGCAGGTAAAGGGGGTCAGGGAGCTTCTATTATTATGAGACAAGTGGGTAATTCAACCTATACCGCCTATGTCATTTTTCCTGAAGGAGATGTAAGTATTGAAGATGCATTTACCAAAGGAGAAGAATGGTATGCAGATGCTCAAAATAATTTACAACCTGCAAAAAGCTGGATTCGCTGTTTTTTGAGAGAAGTTAGAGAGGATTGTGCTACTAGATGTATCGTTAGAGTTGCCGTGTGTACTGCTTTGAATGCAGCATTAGGCGTGGCAACCGGAGGTGTCAGTTTATCAGCTGCAATTGCAATTTTTGCTTCTTGTGCAGGAGATTATTGTGCTCCCTGCCTGGCCAGGCAAGCACTTCAGTGCTTTTAGATATAGCTAATGATTTACTTTTTAGCCAAAAAAGGAGGCGAATAATGATTTTTATTCGCCTCCTTTTTATTTGATGTATCGCTTAGTAGGTGGTTCTACTCGTTCAATCCAAGACTATTTTAGGTTATTTTTTAGATTAACCTGCTGAATAACAAAGTTCCCTATCTTCTTTCCTTGCTTTACTCCCTCTTCAATGGCTTGCCTGTAGTGTATGCCTCCATAAAGCCTGCTTACAGATGCCTCATCGCCAGCATGTCTAAAAGAGGTGAAAGACCGCTCCGGAAGTCCATATTCTACTTCAGAGGTATCCCTGAATGCAAAATTATCACCATATAAATGCGATAATACTTCTGCCGAGGCATTTGAAATGACACTGTGCCCGCTGGTATATTCTGGAAAAGGGGGCGTTTGGAGCAAAGGAACCCAGTCTTCGTCAACATATTTATTTATAACCGTTTCGGGTCTGATAACAACACTTCGCCATTTTTCATCCCAACAGCTTATAAATCCATCAAATAAGGAGATGGAAACCATTGTATAAGCAGCCACAGTTTCCATAAAATCAGACTTCGCTTTCTGTGTTGTTATGCCTGTTATGCCCATCCAGTGTCCACCTGGGGTAATTTTCTTGGTGGCAAACATGGCGTGACCTTGAACATGAGAAACATAAGGGTTACAATCCCAGAATTTTGCAATGTTAAGAGATTCTTCCTTTAGGTTCTGACCAGTTTCGTAAACTTCCATCACTTGTTTATAAAAAGGACTTCCTTTAGTCATATCAAATTTATGTGCGGGGGCAGGTTTGAATTGACTGGCAGAATCCAATACAAAAGGACGGATTTTATTCCAATGAGGCTCAATTCCCTCCATATAATCAGGTGGAGTGGGTTTCCAATAGGCATCATCCTGCCTTATGGTATATTTTGGGAGAGAGCGGGTTTGTTTATAATTATCTTTGGCTGCCCATGTTAATATGTGTTCGGCTACCTTCTCGCCATAGGCTAAAGATGACAAATAGATTTCCTCAGGCACACTGCCTTTTTTAAAATCAGCATAAAGCTTTTCCCTGAATGCATCCATCTTTTCCTCTGAAAAAATAAGTGCTTTTCCAACCGTTAAAAATGCATGGATGGAGGCGAGATGAAAATCAATTGTTGAGGTAGTATCCGGTCCCGGAATAGGGGTTAATTCATTTAATTGATTGGCTAAAGATTGATATTCAGGATTTCCATGAACCAAAACCTCGTAGGCAGCAATATTTGAATAAGCATAAATTCTACTGGCAATTGGAGGAGAAAATATGTCGTGAACAATGATATCCGTCAATTGCTTTAAGGAATTGTGATAATATTGGGGATTATCAAGTTCCGATGTATAAGGAGCTGATTCTTTTTTGCATGACCATATTGCCAGGCAAAGTAAACTGATGACCCCCGTTCTTTTTATCATTATGGCAGACATGATGGTTTTATTTTTTAAGATTTAATTTGTAAAGTAACGGTTTATCGTCATTCAATCCAATGATTAAATGCAGTTTTTCCATTAGGTTAAACTTTTTTATATCGCGTATTTGACCTGAGATATTCAGGCCACTTTTTTCAGCAGATATGGAGGAGAAATTTGCATCGCCTTTTCCTAAAAGGATCAACCCTTTGCCCGCGTCGTAAGTTCCAAAATAGGGAGCCGTATCAAAATTATTTCCCCCTATAATAATATCTTGTAACTCATCTCCATTAATATCCATAGCCTGTATTGCATATATAGGGGTGAATTGAGCCTCTTTAGGTAATTTTTTCATGTTAAAATTGAAATTCCCTACGTTTTCAAGTGCAATGCTGCTAAAAAGGTTGACTTCCAGTCTCTTGCTATTCCTAAGCATTTCCTCGCCTAATATCTGTGAAATGGTCTTTCCAGCAAAATTTTCATGCTTGACAAACTTTTTCTTTAAACTTGGTATCTGTTTAACGAGTTCATCTCTGCTGTTTATAGGAAAAATGCCACCTTTGTTTTTATAGGCAATGAGTGGATCAAACGTACCATTTTTATCAAAGTCGTTCACATATAAATACATTGGAAATTCCGGTGTAGGGGTATGCCTGGTGTTTTCTCCCTGGTTTCCCAAAATGACATCTTTGTCACCGTCATGGTCTACATCAACTATTTCAATCGTATGCCACCAACCAGAGGTGTTTGCTAAACTTTTAATTATTATTTCTTTTAGAACGCCTTTTTCGTTTTTAAAAATGCGAATGGGCATCCATTCTCCAACAATAATCAAATCGAGCCAGTTATCTCCGTCTAAATCTACCCATTTTGCATCGGTAACCATACCAGTTACTTCAAAACCCTTTTTTTCAGATAAAGGGGAAAAATATCCCTTCCCGTCATTTACAAGCAGGTAACTTTGGGAAGAAAACCCGTATTTACCTGAAATGAAATGATTTCCGATAAACAAATCTTCGTCCCCGTCCTTATCAAAATCAGCAGAGGTAATGGCTCCGGTATGTTGGTAAAAGGCGGGTAATCGGAAACTTTCATCTTTGAAATTTCCCTTTCCATCATTAATGAGAAGCCTATCCCTTAAGTTTTTGTGTCCTTCTGGCCATTCACTTCCGCTCATCCCAATATATAAATCAGGGAAGCCATCTTGATTGGCATCAAAAAAATGGACATTGGTTTCTTCAGATTCCTTAAACGAAGTAAAAACAGCCTGCTGTTGACCCTGAAGTTTTCCGTTTTTAGTTTGAAAAAATAAACCACCCGATCCGTTTTTGGCCTTTGTTATATAAAAATCCTCCAACTGATCTCCGTTTACATCAGCGACGGCTATACCAGGACCTAAGGTTGAATATTTATGGGGAAGCAAATAGGAAATATCAAAATCGTTGAATTCATTTTCCTTGTGAACAAATTCAATATCGTCTGAGGTGGAAAAATAGAGTATAATACTATTCGGTGCCTGATAGGAATAAAAATCGGTCAAGTCTTTTTCATTAATGGTAAGGGTTTGATTTACAGGAATGTTTTCCCATAATCTGGTTTTTCCACCTGGCCATATCACGCGCAAAGAATCAATTTCTTTTATATCTCCTAAACCCATTTGTATAACGGGCGGCACAGAAGACTGGAACCCCCTGCTGGGATAATTCTCTTGTACCTTCATTTTTCCATCATGATAAACAATGACTTTTGCACCTACACCCTTAGTATTTTGGTTTAAGCCGTTAAAATGGATATTTATAAAGGAATTTTTAGCGTAGAGCGCATTATTTCTCGATTGATTATTTAGTAAAGTAGCCTCCTGGTTTATGTTATTTATCACGAGATCTAAATCTCCGTCGTTATCCAAATCGCCATAAGCAGCGCCATTTGAAATGGAATTTGTGCTAATGCCCCAGTTTTTTGTCACATTTTTAAAGGTCAAATCCTTATTATTTTTAAAAAAATAATTAGAGACTTCTCCTTTTGGCATTTGTGCATATAACTTTTTATCACTTACATCGGGGTTATTAACTATTTCTTCGCTGGCAAGAAAATTTATGTAGTCCATATCATTTGGCCTTCTTTGAATGCCGTTACTTATAAATAAGTCTTTCCAGCCGTCATTATCAAAATCTGCAAGCAAGGAAGCCCAACTCCAGTCAGTGGCAGCAACTCCAGCCAAATGAGCTATTTCTGCAAATTGTGGGATATTATTATTATCCATACCCAGATTCAATTGAAGGGCATTTTTTGAAAACTGTCGGCCAAAACCCAATGATAATTTTAATTTATAGGTATTGTAAGCGTCTTCGCCAGCTGATTTTTTAAGGACTACTTCGTCTTCCGGCAACATATCCAGGGAAACAATATCTATGAAACCGTCATTGTTATAATCGGCCAGATCATTTCCCATAGAAAATCGGGAAGTATGTTTTATCGACTGATGTAGGACCTCGGTGAAACTTTTATCTTTATTATTCAGATATAAATAATCATTTTCACTAAAATCATTGGAAATGTAGATATCTGGCCAGCCGTCGTTATTTATATCGCTGACCCCAATGCCTAATCCATATCCTAATTGGCTACTATAAATGCCCGCACTATTCGTTACAGGGTAAAAGGTATTATCAATATTTTCAAAAAATCTGTCCCCAGCGAAAGCGTCATCGAAATTTCTTTTTAATGCTTCATTTAACCTGTGCTCGGTATGAACAGAATGATTAAGTAAATACATGTCGAGATCGCCGTCAAGGTCAAAGTCTAGGAAGGCGCTTTGTGTACTGAAACCACTAAAATTTAAACCGTAACGTTCCGCCTCCTCAGTGAAAGTGAGATCGCCTTGATTGATAAATAGTTCGTTTTCCCCTTTTATTCCCTTATAATTACCAAGTCTGCATTGATAGATATCCAATAGTCCGTCCCCATTAATATCTACCATGGTAACACCTGTTTTCCATTCGCCGGGTGACTCAACGCCGGCTTTTAGCGCAATATCCTCAAATTGCCAGTTTCCTTTATTTAAGTATAATTTATTATTGGTTTGATTACCAGAGATATAAATATCCAGAAGACCATCGTTGTTAATATCGCCTAATGCAACGCCGCCGCCATTATAGAAATATAGGTATTCAATGATATTGAAATCTTCTGTTTCAACCAGATTATTGGAAAAGCGGACATTTGAAACAGAAGAAGGAACGGTTTTAAATAAAGCAGATTCTGACCTTGGATTTTGATTACAAGTACTGACCAAAAGGGATAGCGCACTAAACAATACAAAATGCTGCAGTTTTAACTGTTTCATTTAAACCATTTTACTTGCCGATGAATTAATTTTTTCCCTTTTGAATGGTAAATGTCTGGGCTTGTTCATTATTGTTCGCCACAATTAAAACAGATTCATTTTTGACGGATAAAAGAGAAAAGCCTCTGGTTTGACCTTTTAGTTTAAGTCCAGAATCTTTTGCTAATACTGGTTTAAAATCACCAGATCCATTCCCTTTTAGGAATAACCCATAACTCGCATCATACCTGCCAACCTCTGGTTTAGCCTGATAAAAATTTCCACCTAAAAGAATATCCTGATGACTATCTCCATCAAAATCGTTAATCGAAATAGCATAAACGGGGGAAAACTGAGCTTCCACAGGGAGTTGTTTTTTGATAAAGGTTCCTTTTCCCGTATTTAAATAAACAACCGTTTCAAGCATTTTTGCTTGTAACTTTATGGAAGAGGAGAGCATTTCTTTTTCAAAAATATCGGTAATCTGCTGGTTTTTGTAGCTATTATATTTCAGGTATTTTTTCTTAAGAATCGGCATTTGCAACACTAAATCATGACGTAAAATCAAAGGGTATGATTTTTCACCATTGTATTGACATAATATTTGTTCAATGGTACCATTTTGATCAAAATCATTGATATATAGGTCAATAGGTTTATTTTGGGAAGCACGAAATCTAGAATTTAAGCCATGATTTCCAATGACAATATCTTTATACCCGTCTGCATTTAAGTCAGCTATTTCTATGGAATTCCACCATCCATTGGTATTTTCAAACCCCGCATTTTTAGAAATCTCGGTAAACTTACCTGCATTATTTTGAAAAATACGTATAGCCATATATTCTCCAGCTAAGATTAAATCTTCATCCTTATCGTTATCAAAATCGAACCATGCAGCGTCTGTAATCATACCGATATTCTTTAAGGCAGGCAGCGCTTTCGACGTTACATCCGTAAAATTTCCCTTTCCATCATTTTGTAGCATAAAACCACTGGCTGGAAGGCCATAGTAAAAAGGAATGGAACGAATACCTACAAATAAATCGATATCTCCATCAAGATCATAATCAGCGGGTTTCACCGTAGAAGTACTTTCAAATTGGTTTGCAGGAAGAATCTGATTGGATTTTACTAGTTTCCCTCCCGACGAATTAAAATACAATCGGTCGGCCAAGGAAGAAGAGCTATTAGAAACCTCATTACTTCCACTGGCTACATAAAGATCATTTTTCCCATCACCATTGGCATCAAAAATGGTACAATCTGTATCTTCCGAATCTTTATCGGCATCAAAAAGTTGCTTTTGAACAGACAAAAACTGCCCATTGGGTTGTTGAAAGAATAGAGATCCAGGTTTCCCAGAGGAACCACCGATATAAAAATCTTCCCTATTGTCACCATTTAAATCGCCTTTACAAATACAAGGGCCTTCTGAAGAAAGCATGTGGAAAACCAATCTTTCTCTATCAAAATCGACAAAAGGATTTTCCAGATGTTGAAAACTAAAAGGAGGCGATGTAACAATCTCAGTAAATAATTTCTGCTGACGCTCATTGATTATATTTCCGTTTCCTTCCTTTTGGGCATTTTCCTGATTTAGACGAATCGTTTGATTTACTTTTACATTGCGGAGAATAGTCGTTTTATTATCAGGCCATTCAACTATTATACTATCAACAACGGTCGATTTTCCTAAGCCAATATTAGGTCTTGGGTCAACAGTAGATTGAAAACCACGGATGGGAATATGTTCTAAATATATTTTTTCCCCGTTAACATAAGCAGTTATTTTAGTTCCAATAGCATTAGTATTAGCTTTAATACCTCTCAATTCAAACTTTAAATAATTATTATCGGAATTTAATTGCCTGCTTTGATTTTGAAACAAAGAAAATGGCATATTCACATTATTTACCACTAAGTCGAGGTCGCCGTCATTATCGAGATCGCCATAAGCAGAACCATTGGAAAAACCAGGATTTCCCAAACCTAACTTTTGTGCTTCATCTTGAAAAGATAAACCACCTCGATTTACAAAAGCATGATTAGGAATAGGATTTGAGGGAATGAGTTCAACCAGTTTTTTATATGCCTCCCCTTTATTCGACATAATTTGTTGTACGGTATTTTCTTCGGTAACGAATTTTAAGAAATCCTGATCGGTTAGATCCTGATAGATACCATTGGCAACAAAAATATCCTTGTGACCATCATTTTGAAAATCGAAAATGAGCGCACCCCAACTCCAGTCAGTTGCTGCAACGTCTGTTAATCGTCCAATTTCACTAAAGGTATTATCCCCGTTGTTCAATTGAAGCATATTACGGGTGAACTGATGCCAATAACCGTTTTGAATATTTAATTGGTACCGATCCCAATTATCAAACGTCGTGACCGTTTTTAATCTCCCTTCATCACGAGGTAACATATCCGTTACAAAAATATCGGGATAAGCATCATTATTGATATCAGCCATATCAGCACCCATCGAAGCGGCACTGATAGAGCGCATACAATTTTCTAATTCCTCAGTAAACGTTCCGTCGCCATTATTATGATATAAATAATCGCGCTCGAAGAAATCATTGGAAACATAAATATCCAACCATCCATCTTTGTCAATATCTCCAACGGTTACACCTAATCCAAAGCCAATGATACTGCCATAAATGCCTGCTTCTTCACTTACATCGGTGAAATGATTATCGTCATTTCTAAATAGTTTGTCACCACCTACCGGGTCGCGATTTGGCCGTTCATTTTTGCGTAAATTAAAACTACCGATAGCCTGATAGGAGTTATTTAACAAATACATGTCTAAATCACCATCTTTATCGTAATCGAAAAAAGCAGCATGCGTTGAAAAGCCTTTATCGGCTAATCCATATTTTTCTGCTTCCTCTTTGAACTCGGGAATACCTTTTGCATTATTACCCTGATTGATAAACAACTCATTTTGTTTATTATCGCCTTTTATATCTCCCGAATTACAAACATATATATCCAAAAGACCATCGCCATTGACATCGGCGAGACTAACTCCAGTGGACCAGGCTTTGGTTCCGGCTACTTTTGATGTGGCCGTAATGTCTTCAAATTTAAAATTCCCCTTATTAAGGAATAATTTATTTGGAAGCATATTAGCCGTCATGTAAATATCAATTAACCCATCGTTATTTACATCGCCAAGACCTACACCACCTCCGTTATAATAATTTCGGTAAGTATAAATATTGAATTTGGCATCAAAGCTTAATTTATTTTCAAAGTTAATGCCGCTTTCATTTGCTTTTATTTCTTTGAAAAGGGGATTTGACTTATTTTTTTCTGAGGAACAACCAATGACCCCTAAAAGGAGTGGAAAAAATAACAAGGCCTGAAGGGAATAATTTTTCATGATAAATTACTTCGTTGAAAAAAATTATTTTTTTTCTTCTTCTTTTTCCAATGCTTCTAATGCTTTCTTTTCAACCTCTTTCACTTTTCTCATATCGGTATATACCACTTGAACAAACTGATCATCGCGGATAAAAAGATTTATTCTCCTGTATTTATCTATTTTAGCATATATCTTTCCTTGAGTAGGATGATTAATTAATTGAAAATCATCTCCATACCATTTTTTAAATACAACTAATAGATCTTCCAGTAGTTTGTCAGACCAATATTGTTTGTTCCATGGAGCCCATTTATCATAAGTGAAAGTAACAGGCATTTCATATATTTTATCTTCGTGGAAGGAAGGGTAGAAACGCATAAAAACGGGTTCTTTCAATTCATTTTCTAAACGATATTGAACGCTGGTATTACCTGTACCATGGGTAAATATTTTTTTCTTATTCATATCCCAGCAATAATCATAAAATTCTTTTCTGGTCATGTCAAAGAAAACATCTAAGAAAAGATAGTCTGGGTTTTTTATACCATCTTTTTCTTTGGAAGGCTCTTTGGAGCAATTTGTAGAGAGGACAGAAATAAAAAGAAAGTAAAATAAAAAATGCTTTTTCATGAGTTAATAGCTTAAAAATACTGGAAAATCATTGTTTTTACCGACGATAATGTTCGGTTTATTCTTTACTCTGATGGTTGTTAACGAACGCATTTCTCCTTTGATAAATAGACCGGATTCATCTTGTTTCAACGCGGAAAAAGATCCATTTCCATGGCCTTTTAATAACAATCCATAACTCCCCTGGTAAATACCTGTTTCAGGTTTTGCCTTCGATTGATTTCCACCCAGTAATATATCCAAATGACCATCTTTGTTAAAATCAGCGGTTAATAAGGTATAAATTGGGCTAAATTGGGCCTCGGCTGGAAGTGACTTTTGGATAAATTTTTTGCCTTGCATGTTAATTAACAAACTTGAAGACAAGTTAAATGTTTTTAATTGAAGAGAAGATGATATTTGTTCTTTTGTAAAAATATCAGAGATACCTTGATTTTTATAACTTGAAAATCGCAGATATTTCTTCTTTAAATAAGGAAGCTGCATAACCAAATCGGTTCTTAAATGCAATGGCAGTTCTTTTCCATCATAATATCTGGTTAATATTTGTTCAACAGTTCCGTTGTTATCAAAATCATTTATATATAAACGAATGGGTTCTGTAACAGAAGCTTTAAATCTGGAATTCAAACCGTGATTTCCCAATACAATATCAGGGAATCCGTCTTTGTTGACATCGCCAACAGAGATAGAATGGTACCAGCCATTTGTATTTTGTAACCCAGCCTGTGTTGACTGATCTATAAATTTTCTATTCTGTTGAACAAATAAACGTACAGGCATCCACTCGCCAACGATGACTAGATCTATTTTACCATCCATATTATAATCTAACCAGGCTGCATCAGTAACCATGCCCAAGGATTTTAAATCTGGAATATAGGTGGAAGTTACATCATTGAAATTTCCATTACCATCATTTTGAAGGAGATAACTGTTTACGGGTTGTCCATAAAAATTAGGTGAAACCCTTCCGCCCACAAAAAGGTCTAAATCCCCATCTGAATCAAAATCAGCTGCTTTTACAGCAGAGGTACTCTCTAAATTGGCGGGACTAGGTAATATTTGTTGACTCTTAACTAAAGATTTGCCTTTCTTGTTAACGTATAACCGATCCATCAAGGTTAAAGAGCTGTTGTTTACTTCGTTACTTCCACTGGTGACATAAAGTTCAGGAAAACCGTCGTTATCTGCATCAAAAAACAAACAACCTGTATCCTCTGAATCTTTATCTTCATCGAAAACGACATTTTCTAAAGATTTAAACTGTCCGGTATTATTTTGAATCCATAATCTGCCTGCTTGCCCACGAGCACCACCAATGTAAAAATCATCTAGTCCGTCTTTATTAAAATCACCGGAACAGGTACATGGACCTTCATTAGAAATCATATTAAACCGCAGTCTTTCTTTGTCAAAATCAACATAATTACTTTCTACATGTTTGAAAACAACTCCTTTTGGTATTGGTTCTTGAAAGAATAATGGATTTTTTTTGGTGATTGCTTTACGGTCGCTGGGTTTATCAAAAACTTTAGCTTCTTTCTGGAAAACAGATAAAAACTTATTTGTTTCAACCTGGTATAGTTTTGTCTGTCTGTCATCTGGCCATTCAATAATTAAGGAATCTATAATGGAATCCAGACCCAGTCCAAAATTAAGACGATAATCTACGGAGGACATAAAACCTCTCATGGGTGCCAACTCCTGATAGTATATTTTATTTTTTGAATAAAGATTAACCTTTGATCCAAGCGCAAAAGTATTTAAACCCTCACCAACTAAGTTTATGGTAAGAAAATGATGGTCTTTAAGAAGGGTTGTGCTTTTATTTTCATAGATAAAAGCGGGCATGTTTACATTATTGATGACCAGATCTAAATCGCCGTCATTATCTAAATCGCCGTAAGCAGAACCATTTGAATGAGAAGGCAGATCCAGTCCCCAGTCATTCGCCTTATTAGTGAATTGATATGAGCCCTGATTTTTAAAAGAAAAATTGGGTATTTTATTAGAAGGAATAGAGTCAATTAATTGCTTTATGACTTGTTTTTTTTGTAAAATAATCTGTCTGACCAAGTCGGGATTTCCTATAAAGTTGACATAGTCTTGATTCAGGAGATCTTTGTAAATACCATTAGCTACGAAAATATCTTTAAGCCCGTCGAGGTCCATGTCAAAGATGAGTGCCCCCCAGCTCCAGTCTGTGGCGTGAACACCTGAAAATCGGGAAATTTCGGAAAAAGAAATCTCTCCATTTGCATTTGGTCCGTTATTTAGCTGGAGACTGTTCCTGCTAAATTGTTGATAATATCCTTGTAAAATATTGGTTTGATATTTATCCCATTTTTCAAATTGAGCGGTCGTTTTTAAACGGTCGTCAGATTCGGGAAGCATTTCGGTAACAAAAATCTCAGGAAGTGCATCATTATTAATGTCGGCTAAATCGGCACCCATGGAACCCATACTAATTTCTTGCAGGTATTCTTCTAATTTTTCAGAAAAAGAACCATTTTTATTATTGATATATAAATAGTCTTTTTCAAAAAAGTCGTTGGAAACATAAATATCTTGCCAGCCGTCTTTATTAATATCGCCAATAGTCACTCCTAAACCGAAGCCAATCGCACTGGAATAGATACCAGCCTGAAGGGTTACGTCTGTAAAGAAAGTGCCCTCATTTCTATATAATTTATTTCCACCGTCAGGATCAGGAATTTTTCTTTGATCTTTCCTTAAATCATACCCACCAATAGATCTTAAGCTGTTATTGAGCAGATAAAGATCTAAATCGCCATCTTTATCATAGTCAAAGAAGGCAGCGTGAGTGGAAAGTCCCTGAACATCGAGTTGATAATCTTTTGCCATTTCTGTGAAAGTAGGTATTTTACCTATTCCATTGCCATCGTTAATAAAAAGTTCATTGTGTCTGTTTGCCCCACCTGGAGGTCCGGATTTACAAATATAAATATCCAGCCATCCATCGGCGTTAATATCAACGATACTTACGCCAGTTGTCCAAACACCCTCACTTCCAATACCAGCCTGTAAGGAAATGTCATTAAATTTAAAATTGCCTTTGTTTAGATAAAGTTTATTGGCCACCAGATTGCCTGAAAAAAAGATATCTAATAGGCCGTCTTTATCAAAATCACCCAAACCAACACCACCACCATTATAAAAATTACGAAAAGTATAAGGATTAAGTTTTTCAGTATAACTAAGTTCATTTATAAAATCAATACCTGTGTCTTTTGCTTCGTGCAAAAGAAATAATTTATTTGTTTTGATATTTTCGCCTGAGGAACAAGCATTTGCAAGTAAGAGAAGAAGGAGAAAAACGGGAAGGTTTAATTGAAAATTCCCTAAGTATGTATTCATAAGTAAATGAATGAAAAAAAGAAACTCCCGGAGGAATGCTTCGAGAGTTTCTTTTTTAAAAAATCAATGGATGATTAATTATATCCAGGATTCTGCTTCAATTTAGCATTTGAGTTTAATTGAGGCTTTGGAATTGGGAATATAATTTGATGCGTTTTAGCAGCTGTTGATGGTTTTTCCCACCAGGTTCCACTCCATTTTCCAAAACGGATCTGATCCTGACGACGAGTCATCTCAGCAAACATTTCACGACCTCTTTCTTCAAAGATTTGATCTAAAGTCAGAGAAGAGAAAGCATCTACACCGGCACGCTTACGTATTTGATTTACAAGTACAAGAGCCTTAGCCGTGTTGCCTCTTCTGAACTCAGCCTCAGCAAGAGTAAGGATGATATCACCTAAACGGAAGATAACGAAGTCATTACTCATGTTGGCATTACCACCAACTTCATATTCATATTTACCAATACGGGCACCACCTTGTCTCCAGGCATTTGGGAATATCTGGTTGATCTGAGGAGTGAAATTTAAAGGAGCACCGTCTGGGTCGCCAGCATCAACACCTGGGTCTTGTGCACGTGAACCATCTGGGTTAAACTGTGGTCCAACCACAAAGTTGGTTAAACGCTTGTCTAAAGTACCTGTTGATGGAGCAGTAGCTAAACCTTTCCAAACATTACCTTGAGGGCCAGGGTTTTTAGCTGGGTCAATGTAAGAATTATAGAATTCTTCTACCACAGAATATCCATTCCAAGGCTGGTCAGCTAAGCTATAAACACCTTGGCTTGCATAGTGAAGGGTCATCATTGGCCAGTTAAAACCACCAGCGAACACTTTATCATAAGCATAAACCATGATATTCTCAGATGATCCACCGTTGCGGATAGCAAAGTTCTCAGAGTAAACAGACTGAAGGCTGAATGGGCCTTTGTCTATAATTTCCTGAGCATCGGCAGCTGCTTCAGCCCATTTAGGCTGATTGATATATACTTGTGAGTTTAAATATAATTTAGAACGGATAGCTAAGGCAGCCCATTTAGTCATACGACCATAAGTCTTCGAATCCTTAGAAGTTGGAAGAACTGGAATTACCGCGTTCAATTCAGAAAGTATAAAGTTATATACTTCAGCACGTGTAGCATTCGCAGGCGCCTCTTTAGCTGTAAAATCTACTACTAAAGGAACATTACCAAAAGCGTCCATAGCCCAAAAGTACCATAAGGCACGTACCGCACGTAATTCAGCTATAAAGACTTTTGACTCAGGAGTTCCTAATTTCTCGAAAGAGAAAATTAAGCGGTTCGCTGTGTTAATACCGCCATAAAGGAAACCCCATGCGTTATTAAAAAAGTCATTGTCTGAAGTAAAGTTGTGTTGGTGAAGGTTTATAAGAATACCACCGTCATACCAGTCACCACCTTTTGTTGTGATAACTAATTCGTCAGAAGAAATCTCATTTAAAGACCATAAATTACCATGGTTTCCTAAGCCGCCAAACGAAGCATAAGCCTGTCCTAAAGCAGCAATGAACTCTTCATCTGTTTTAAAGAAATTATCCGCAGTAATATCGCTGTACAATTCCTCTTCCAGGTTTGTACATGATTGGATAGACATTGTTAGCACAAATCCAACCAATAATACGCGTTTAAAAAATAAATTTTGCATTGTTTGATTTTTTTGAATTTTAGAAACCTAAGTTCGCACCTAATGTGAAAATACGAGTAGTGAAGTAGGTTGATCTCCTTTCAATACCTGGTGATAATGGGTCGCCATTTTCAGAATCAGTAAATCTAACTTCTGGGTCAATACCTGTATAACCAGTAAGAATGAATGGATTTTGAGCAGAAAGGTAGAAACGTAAGCTTCTGATTCCTGATCCAGCTTTAACGTTCATTTTGTAACCAATCGTCGCGTTATCTAATTTAACGAAATCACCTTTTTCAACATGCGTGCTATTAACCTGTGCTTTAGTAACTTTTTGGTCTAAATACTTAGTATTAACAACATTATAATTGTTAACTGTAGTAGTTTCAAGGTTTTCGTAGAAACCACGGTAGCTATTCCATAACTCGTGACCAAACGCTCCTCTGAAGAATAAGTTTACATCCCAGTTTCCAAAAGTAAAGGAATTATTGATACCACCTGTCAAAGTAGGTAAGCCTTGGCCAACAACTGTTCTGTCAGCGTCGCAATCACAGAATTTTCCATCTCCGCTCAAATCTTGGAATTGAGGTGTTCCGTTTGGATTAACGCCAATCTGGACTGGTCCCCAGAATTGTCCTAATTCTTCTCCTTCTTTTACACGGATTAAAGTGGTGTTGTTCTGACCTGGTGAACCCATACCCGCACGGAATAATACGCCACCATTACCAAAACTTAAATCACCTGAAGTTAAACTTTCCACTTTTGTTTTGAAAGTAGCTAAGTTGATACCTGCTGTCCAGCTGAATTTTTCTTTGCTTACAACGTTATAGTTTAAAGCAACCTCTAATCCTTTATTGGATAATTCACCAATATTCACTAAAGTTTGTCCAAAGAGGTTTGGTGGAACTGGAACATCAACTAATAAAATCAAATCTTTTGTTGTTCTTGAGTAGTAATCAATAGTACCTGTTAAACGGTTGTCTAACATGGCAAAATCAAGACCAAAGTCGATTTCGTTTTTAGTTTCCCAAGCCAAATCAGGGTTTGCATTGGATACTGGTCCGTAGGTTGGTACATAAGCACCGTCGATAAAGAAGTTGCCTTGACGACCAAATCTTTGTAGAGAAGCATAAGAGCTTGAAGGCTGGTTACCAGTGATACCCCAGCTACCACGAAGTTTCAAGCTGTTTACACCAGGTAATTCAAACAAGTTAGATAAGGTAACACCCGCACTAACCGCTGGGAAAAGACCCCATTTGTTATTCGCTCCAAAACGAGATGAACCTTCATAACGAGCACTTGCTGATACATAATAAGTTCCATCTACATTGATATTTGCACGTCCGAAGAAGGCAACTAATCTGTTTGAATTCTTGTAACTATTTACAGTTCCTAAACCGTTAGCAAAATCTAATGCAGCACCCATGTTATTATAGGTAAACGCATCTGTTAAGAAATTACCACCTTGCATGTAACTACCTTCGTAAGTGAAGTCCTGATAAGAATATCCACCAAGTAAAGTAACGTTAGAAGAAGCACCAATTGATTTATTGTAATTTACAGTTGCTTCTAATAACTCATTGTAACGCTCGTTAGTTTGCTTTGTAGCTAAACCTTTTCTACCAAATCCTCCGCCAAATTTTGAATTCTTTGGTGAATAATCAGCTCTGAAATCAGATTCCCACTGGCTTGAGTAGAAAACGCCAAAACGTAAATCATCGCTCAAACTATAGTCACCACGTACACTGGTAAGTAAACGAGTGTCTTTGCCATCATGAATATTTTGTTCCGCAATCGCTAAAGGATTGAAGAAGTCAAATATATCACGCTGAGCATATCCACCAAATCTTCCTCCCGCTGTAGCTGAAGTAGTCGTGTTATCATAAACAGGCATAGTAGGATTTGCAATCACTGCATATCTGAATGAGTTAGCGTCACCATAAGATGCTTCTTTAGTTGTAGAAGAAACATTGACAGTGAAGGTAGCCTTGTCATTAAATGCCAATTGAGTAAGATTTATTCTACCATTTAACTGGTTAAATCCTGAATTAATACCAATACCGTTCGCATCACGTAAGTTCAAAGAAGTACGGAACGTTGTGTTGTTTACCCCACCACCTAAAGAAAGGTTGTGAACCTGAGAATAACTTGTGTTAGTTACTAAGTCCAACCAGTCCGTTGTCGCGCCTAAATTTGGAGCACCAGGAATTTTACGGAACTCATCAGCGGTCATAACTGGTATTTTCCTTGCAAGGCTTTCCATACCAACAGAACCATTGTAATCAGCAGTAACCTTACCCGATTTTCCAGTTTTAGTTGTGATAAGGATTACACCACTTGAACCACGAGTACCATAGATAGCTGCAGCAGATCCGTCTTTCAATACATCAATAGAAGCAATATCGTTAGGGTCAACAGTGCTCAAAGAACCACCAATTACCCCATCGATTACTACTAAAGGCTCAGCATTAGCACCTACAGTTGATACACCTCTCAGACGTATCTGGAAACCACCATTAGGGTCACCACCTGGACGTACAACACTCAAACCTGCTACTTTACCCTGAAGTAACTGAGCAGGATCATTTACGGTACCTCTATTGAAATCTTCAGATTTCAAACTGGTTACCGCACTCGTAATTTCCTTTTTCTTTTGTGTACCATAACCAACCACAACAACCTCACTAAGAGCTTGTTGTTCAAATGCTAAGCTAATGTTAACAGTAGTGCTGTTACCTACAACTACATTTTGCGTTGCATAGCCAGTAAAAGAAAAAGAAAGCGTTGCATTGGCTCCAACAGTAATCGTGTAGCTACCGTCTAAGTCCGTAACAGTACCATTGGAGGTTCCTAATTCAACGACGTTTACGCCGATGAGCCCCTCTCCATTTCCTGCATCAATCACTTTTCCACTGATTTTGCCTCCTTGAGCATTAGCCATTCCAATAGCCAACACAGAAAAGCACAAAACCGAGAAAACATGTTTCAGAAATCGTTGTTTCATAAAATCTGGTTTAAAAAAAATGCTTAATAAATGTTTAATCGTAATAAATTGTTTAAAGTTTTTGTTCCAGTTAGGTGTATCCTAGATTCTTTTTACAAATCATTGTGAAAAGAATCTCTTACACATTCGTCGAAATTCTCTTTTGAGCCCAAAAATAGATAATAAATCTATATTTTATAGGAACAACGTAAAATAATACCTCTATCAGAGGTAAAATTCCCTTTTTATATTCCGTTTAACGAAATCCTATTTTCTTTCGCTGCTTTTCAGCGTAATTAATTATTATTTTCTTCTTGTTTGTATCCTTTGTAATATCCTATTGCCTCGTTTTCTTTTTGATTCATTTCCTCCTTTTCGGTAGGCGTTTTATCTTTAAATCCACATAAATGCAAGACCCCGTGGATAATAACACGAAGGAGTTCATCCTCAAAGCTAACCTTGAAAGTATCAGCATTTTCCCTTACTCTCTCTATGCTGATAAATACATCGCCCTCAATGTGTGGTGGGGTAGTATATGGAAATGTGATGATGTCAGTTAGGGTGTCATGGTCCAAATAACTGACGTTTAACTGATGCAGATAGTCATCACTACAAAAAATGAAGTTTATAAAATTTAAATTACAAGCGTATTTTTCTATGGTATGTTCTATCCAGGGTACTATTTTATCGGTATTTTTAGGTTCAAAGGCTATATCTTCTGAAAAAAAAGAAATAGGTGAAGTTTGTTCATCCATTTCCTCTTCAGGAATATTATTTTCTACACTCATATTTTAAAATGCATTTCAACTGTGCGACCATTATCTTTATAATGAATCTGGTCGCATAATCTTTGCATTAAAAATACGCCTCTTCCCCCACATTTACAGATGTTTTCATCACAAGTTGGGTCTGGCACGCTAGCTGGGTCAAACCCGCAGCCTTGATCAGAAACGCGGATAGCTATAGTATCTGACTTTTTTTGAAGATTTATTTGGACGACTTTGTTTTCGTCGTAATGATTGCCATGAGTTATAGCATTAGTCACAGCCTCTGTTAACGATATCAACATATTGCCGTGAACCTCTTGACTTATTTTGTACTGATGCACCAGATCTTGCACAAAACTATCAAGAACATTAATGCTCCTTAAATTGGAGGGGAGTTTAAGCATGATACACTACCGTTAAGTTTAAAAATCATCAGATGATTATTATCATCTAATTTAATAAAGTAGTGTTCACGGGATTATATAGCTGCAAAAGTATATCCGAATATTGAGAAAGTCAATATGCGGATATACTTTTTTACTCATTCAGTTTCAATTATTTGATTTATAAGACTTTAGATATGTTTCAACTAAGTTCTTATAATAAGGCTTTAAAGAAGGAGACACGGTTTGATAATTTTGAATCTCTGCTTTCCTTTGGCGAATATATTCTTCTAAAGCAGGCGGCATAGGTGTCGGTGTAGTTTTAGCTATTTCCGCCTTTCGTTTTTCGTCTTGGTCCTGTTGTCTCTCCGCCTTTTCAAATTCAAGCATTCTCGTTAATATTTGTTGCTGACGTTTCATTACTTCCCCATTCATTCGCTTATTAACCAAATCTATTTCCGTTTTATTCATCTCCTCGACCATCTCTTGCATCTCTTTATTGCCTCCTTTTCCTTGTTGCTGTAACTTGCGTTGTTTTGCTTCCATTGCTTTTCTCAAAGCAGCTTGTTTAGCAGCCATTTCAGCAAAATCTTTCGCACTTGGGCTTTTTCCCTCTTTTTGCTTCCCTTTCATCTGTTCATTCAACTTTTCTTGCCCTTCTGACATCTGATCCTTGGGTTCACCCTGACCTGGACTATTGGGATCCGCACACATTTGCTGACCTTTCATTTTCGAGGCCATCTGTTGTTGAAGTTGCTCTAAGCTCTCACTTAGCATTAAGGCCAGATCATTTAAACTTTTCATGCCACGTTGCTGGAAATCAGCCGCTGTCGTTTTTTTTCGCTCCTCTAACTGAACGATAGATTCTTTATACGACCTGTTTATCTCCATTACTTTGTCTGTTACAAAGCTTTCAAGTTGAATCATTCTTTTAGCTAAGGCCTGCAAAGTATCTTCTGCTATTTTAAAATCGTCTTTTAACTTATTTTGCTTTTGGGTAAGCTGCACAAATTTAGGCGTAGATGGATCTGTTTTGTTGAATTCCGCAATCAAATCTTCCTGGCTAAATGAAAGAGAAACCAGGTTTTCAAGTAATTGTCTTAAGGTCTTCATATCCATTTGCATTTGCTTCATCTGCCCTGCTTGCATCTGGTTTTGCATCTGGCTCGCCATTTCCTTCATTTTCTTTGCGGCGTCTTTTTGATTTTTACTCGCCTTATCATTCTTTTTTTGTTCCAGATTTTGCTGGCTGTCTTTCATATCCCGCTGAATATCCTTGGCGTCCTCTTTCTTATCGTCCATCTTTTGTGGCTTCTCTAAGGCATCGTTCTTTTTTGCAATTTCTTTCAACTTTTCTTCTACCTTCTTAAATTCTTCTTGTAGTTCCTTCTGCTTTTCAATTAACTTCTCTTGAGATTCTTCTTGTTTGTCAGGTGATTCCTTTTGAGAATCTTTTTGATTGGCCTCCGTTTCTTTAGTCAATTCTTCCTGCTTGTCCGATAATTTTTCCAGTTCTTTTGCCGTCTCAGTTACCTCCTTTTCAATCTCAAGTTGTTTGAATAACTCAAGCATCCTATCCATTTGCTTATTCACCTTATTATCGTTCATCTCCATTTCTTCCATCATCTTTAAGGCCTCATCTTTATTCAGTTCCTGCATAAGCTCCTGAATTTTTTCCATCAGAGATTTCATTTCATCATTCACCACCTCTTCCATTAAATCCTCAAGTTTCTCCTGTTTTTCCTTCATCTCCTCGCTTCTTTCAGAAAATTCTTCCTGATTTTTTTTATTCTCCTCCATGGCTTTTTTAGCCTCTTCAACTAATTTTTCTAATTCTTTTTGCTGGTCCAATATCCGTTGAAGTTCTTTTCGCGTCTGCCAATCCATTTCTTTTTGCTGCAACAACTTCTCACGCATTTTTTGAAGCTGTTCTTGTAATTTTTTGGACTCTTTGGCGGCATCCATCATGTTTTTTTGAATCAAATCTTCATTCAAATCTTCCATCTTTTTAAATTCCTCCACCGTTGGCATTTCATAAGTCCACGACGTTGATTTGGCCGATTTACTGCCATTAACTCCGTCATTATCAAATACCTCAAAGTAATATTGGACGTTATCCCCAGGTTCAATATTTAAAGTGCTTAGGTCAAATGAATGCCTGAAAGCTACTGGAGAACCAACATTTTGTTTGATAATCTGGGTTTTCTCAGTGATTAACTTGTCTCCACGGAATAATGAATAATTAAAATGTATTTTTTCTATACCATAATCATCGGTTGCATCACCAGCCAGAAATAGTAATTTATTATTGGTACTATCTTCAAATTTCTGAGCATTTATTTCTGGATATTTGTCAGGTATAATATTTAAATTATATCGTACGGAATCACCCTTTGGTAAGGCTTTGTTACTAAAGAATACTTGATAAATATCGTCTTTTAATGCCTTTTTCTTGTAAGTGAACAGATAATCACTAAACCTCTTTGCCTCAGTTCTTCTTTTTTCAGCTTCAAAATAAAAGGAAATATCGTCTGTGTGATTGGCATCAAATACCCAATTCACTAAGGTGCCTTGAGGAACGACCAGGTCGCCAATATTTTGAATAGTCTCATCTTTTCTACCCGTGTAAGAGGGGTAGTCTAAGGTTATTTCAAAACCCTGTATAGTAGGTTTTGAAAGTACGTTGAGTGTGAAAGTGGGTGATTTTACTTCCGCACCGGATATCTTAAATCGAGTGGTTTCGGCAACATTATTGAAACGATAGGAAAATTGATCAGGACCTTCTTTTTTAAGTCGGTATGGATATCCCCCGATCTCTATAAAAGCTTCATCGGGTAGTTGATTACCCTCTACTCGTATGTTTATAACAAAATCACTGTTTTGTAAAACCTCTAATTTTTCGTTTGTAACGGAAAACTGAAATGGAGATGGCTTAATAAATTCTTTGCCATTGTAAATAAGTCTTTCTGTAGAATCAATAAGCAAACTGGGCGCCGCAAATAATAATATGAGTAAAAGTAACAATGGAGGCAGCGCATATCGCAAATACCGGCTGTTTTGATTTAAATTTATAGCGGCCTTAAACGGAACTAATTTGATTTCTGATGCTTTTTGGTCAATCCCCGCTAAAATTAAATCGGGAGCCTCTACGTTATTCGCCAATTGCTTCAACTGTAATATATTAAGCAACTTATCTCCTACATCATTAAAATGGCTCCCAATGATACTGGCAGCCTGCTCATGCGAAATTAATTGACCTAAACGAAAATATTTCGCCGACGGAACAAATACCCAATTAAATAGGGATATTCCGGAAATGCCCAAAAAGGAAAATAATAGGGCTTTCCTGACAAAAGTTGGGAAATAGAAATAATATTCAAGCGTGTTGATGGTTAAAAAAAGAACTAATATCAACGCTACGCTGTATAGTGTTCCTTTTAACACCTGATTTAAATAAAACTTTCGAATAAACTGATCCAGTTTGTTAATCAGTATTTCATATTGGTCCTGGGTAGATGTATTCATTTTATTTATTCTTTTTCAACTAATTGAAGTTGTGGGTAAACATTTTTAAGTTCTGTAAGTTGCTCCTTATTCATAACTTCTTCCATCCAATTTGATATTTCAGTTACTTTTTTTTCTAAAGCTCCTTTCTCCAAGGCATTGGCTGATTTGTTAGCTTGCTCTCTATACAAATTTCTAAGATTATTTAAAGTGGCCATGCCTCCTAAACGCTTCCATGGTAACGAGTCGAATTCAAAGATTATTTTATGCAAATCATTAATCACTTCCGTGGTATTCTCGGGACCTGTATATAATCCATAAAGCAGAAATGCTTCATAGAAAGCAAGAATTTCATAATCGTTTATTTTGTTTAAGCCTTCTCTAAAAAAAGATAATTTCCCAGGTACTTTTTGGTTGGCATAAATCATTCCAATGGTATTTAATATCGCAGGGTGACTTTCGGCCTCTAATTTTTCGGCGTATGCGAATGTTTGGTCATTATTTTTCTTAAATAACACTTGTAACGATGCGGCGATAATGAGATAAGAGGAGTCTGTCTCAATGCCTTTTTTAGCAATTTCATCTATTGATTCGTCATCCCAATTCATTAAAACCTCGATAGCTGCTGCACGAACTTCGCTATGGGCATCATTTATTGCCATATTAACAATGACTGGAATAAGGTCTTCTTTTCTTTCTTCAGGTAAAAGGGTGAGTATTTTTTTTCTAATCGCCCAAAAGGAATCATTCAACGCAGGAAGATAAATTTCATCCGGCGGCAATGTCGATTCTTCAGAAAACCTATTTATCGCCTCCATTCTATCTATCACAGAAGGAGAAAATTTAAATTGATTCAATAAATCCTGGCTCGTTTTAGTACCGTTTATTTCAGCCAGTAAAATTCGGTGTGGATCTAATGTGACCCATTCCGGGGCGGCGGATAAGGGAAATACAAATTTTTGCTTTCGTTCGTTGACCGTTATCTTTTTAAAGTGTAAGGAATCTCCTATTTGAATACCAATAGACGTAGGTAAAATAAAAATAGGTAGCATCCTGTCTGCGTTTTGAACTTGCTCCACCGTTACAGAAAGTTGCTTTAGAATGGCATCGTATTGATAGTCAAAATTTAATTCGGGATGTCCATTTTCGAAAAACCATTGGTTAAAAAACCAGTTTAAATCTTTCCCAGTCACCTCTTCAAAGGCCAGACGTAAATGGTGCGCTTCTACGGACTGAAAGGAATTTTTATTTAAATACCGGTTCAAGCCTAAAAAGAAGGCTTCGTCTCCAAGATAATTTCTCAAAACGTGTAAAACACTTCCTCCTTTATTATAACTGTGGGAATCAAACATTTCTTCATTATCCTTATAATTAAAATGAATTAATGGATGAAGATTATAGATTACTTCAGAAATATAAGCTTGTCGCTCATTCATAAGATGGTAATCCGCCTCTTCTCTGCCATATTTGTGTTCAAACCACAGATATTCGCTATAATTGGCAAAACCCTCATTTAAGGTGAGATTCGACCAGCTTTCACAGGTAACCAGGTCCCCAAACCAATGGTGAAAGAGCTCATGAGCTACGATTCTTTCATTTTCCTTGTCGTCAATTAATTCACGGCTTGTCCTTTGAACAAATTCACCAAAAACAGAAGCCGTGGTATTTTCCATAGCCCCGGAAACATAATCCCTCACTACGATTTGTGCATATTTTGACCAAGGATAGGGGTAATCTAACATTTCAGAAAAGAAACCCATCATTTCTTTGGTATGAGGGAAAATATTTTTTGCATGTGCTTTAAAAGCTGGTTCAACGTAGTAAGATAATTCTATCTCATTCCATTGTTCTCTTACAACAGCATATTCTCCTATGGCTATCATCGTTAAATAAGGTGCATGAGGTTGATCCATAACCCATTTGTCTGTTCTAAGCCCATTTTCAAGGGGAATAGATGAAATTAATTTTCCGTTGGAAAGCGTTACGTAATTAGAATCGACCGTTAAGTTGATTTCTTGCGTGGCTCTCTCATTCGGGTGATCGATGGTTGGGTACCATCTTGAATTCCAGTTAGTTTCTCCTTGAGTCCAAATTTGTTTTGGTTTACTAACGTCAGTTCCCTTTGGATTGATGAAAAATAAGCCTTTATTAGAGGTAATAGCCGCACTTCCTCCAGATGAAGAAGGATTTGCTTCATAAGAAATGAAGATTTTAAAATCTTCATTTCTCGTAAATGATCTTCCAAGATAAATGTGTAGGTGATTTCCAGTATTTTCAAAAGGAATAGGGTAGAATTGATTTTTATTTTGGAGCTGTATTTCTTTAATTTGTAATTGTTTAGCATCTAAGCTGACCATTTGAATGGTGTCAAAAAAGGGCTTTAGATGAAGCGTAGCGGTACCTATAACTTTTTCATTCTCCCAGTCAAAGGAGAGATGAAGCAAAGTATGTAACAAATCAACTTTTCTTTCATTAGACGCCTGATAAACAGGAAGTACAAAATCCTCCGCTCTTTTAAGTATAGAGGGTTTGTCAGCATTGACTGTAAGCGTATCTAAATCTCTGAGTTCAACAGGTTCAAAAGTAATTGGATTACTTTTTTTGTTTGATATACAAGAGATTAATAAGAAGGTGAGCGTAAAAAATGAAAGAAAACGCATGGTGTTGACTGGTTTTTACCCACGGGATAGTGCCAGTTTATTTAGGAAATCCGTCAGGTATTTATTAAATTCTTCAGGCCTTTCCAACATAGGGGCATGGCCACATTTATCAATAAAGTATAAAGTTGCATTGGGTAACAACTCCTTAAATTTTTCTCCAACAAAAGGAGGAGTTATAGCATCCTGGTTTCCCCAAATAAGTAAAGTTGGGGTTTGTATATCTCCGAGTTTGTCAGCCAGATTATGTCTTAGCGCAGATTTTGCCATAGAAATAGCACGAATAACTTTTCCACGATCATTTACCGCCGCAAAAACTTCGTCAATCATTGCATCCGAAGCAGAAGCAGGATCATAAAAGGTAGATTGAATTTTTTTTCTTATGTATTCTTTGTCTTCACGACGAGGAAAAGTAGTACCCATCGCTTTTTCATATAAACCCGAACTACCCGTTAAAATAATAGATTGTACGTGACTTGGTTCCTTCAAGGCATATAAAAGAGCAATATGACCTCCAAGGGAATTTCCTAAAATATGAAATTTACTTAATTTTTTGAAATCAACAAATCCAACCATAAAATCAACTAAACCAGCTACGGAAACATGTCGCAGTGGAAGTTCAAAAACAGGCATTATTGGGGCAATCACGTTGTAGTTTTTTCCAAAATCTTTAAAAAGATATTGAAAATTATCTAAGGTTCCGAATAAACCATGTAATAAAATTAAGGTTTCTCCCTGACCTTTGGTCTCAACAAATTGATATTTTCCCTCAGTAGTAATTGGATATTCCATCTAACACGCAAAAATTGTGGTTAAAAATTTATGGTTAAAAAACCATTATTAAAATCAAATATAAGTGTTTTAATCTATTTTTGATAAGACACACGAGATAAAGCCGAATTTAGTTTATTTAAAATTGACTTAAATCTTTGTTTAATTGTGTAATTATTCTTTCTTTTGCATTGGAACAAAAAATTCTAAGTAATTAACACAAAAAATTCCTGGGAGTTTTGTCTGGCATTTATGAAATTTTAAAATAGTAATCACATGCGTTTTTTAAACTACCTGCTTATCGTTGCTTTTGCGTTGGGATCCTTTCAATCTTGTGTTTCAAAAAAGAAATATGATGATTTAGTAACCGGCAAATCAGCATCAGACGCAGCTTTGGCGGACACTCAAAATAAGCTTAAAAAGCTTGAAGAAGATAAGAATGCCCTAGCTGCTCAATTCGAGTCTGAAAAGACTCGTATGAATGGTGAAATCGGTTCTATTAAAACAGAATTGAATAACACTAAAAGCCAGATTGCAAAAGTTCAGGAAAAACTGAACATGACGTCTGCAGAATTAGACAAGGTGAAAGCCGAAATTAATGGTGTATTCGCCTCTTATGAAGGAAGTGGTTTGAAATTGGAAGAAAGAGATGGTCGCCTTTATGTTATGACTAGCCCGGTAAACTACAAAAGTGGTTCTTACAGGCTAAATCGTGCAGAGCGCGATGCAATCAAAGGTTTGGCTGAATCTGTAAAGAAGAACCCAAATTTAAAACTTTTGATTGAAGGTCACACGGACAATGCAAAAGTTAACTCTGGTTCTGCTCTGCAGGATAATTGGCAACTTTCGACTTTTCGTTCACTTGCCATCGTACGTGAATTAGTTAAAAATGGCGTAAACCCTAATCAGGTGGCAGCTGTAGGTCGTGGCGAATCAATGCCAAAGTCAGCTAATAGCGACAAAGCTGGTAAAGCTGCAAACCGTCGTTCAGAGGTGGTTGTTGATGTTCCTCTAAAAGGAATTTTAGATGCCGCTAAAAAGAATTAATCCTTCATCAGGGATTAAATTAAAAAAGCCGATAGAATATTCTATCGGCTTTTTTAATTTAATAAATCAGGTGCTATCAGCAGGAATAGAGGTATCTTGACACTGAAATGCTCCTCAGTTAAGGTGTTTACCATATAATATACACCTTCCATTTTACCAAAATTGTTTTGCATAGATGACCAACTGATATATTGGAAAGTACCAAAAGGTTTTATTATAGGTTGTTGACCCAAGACCCCCTCTCCTTTTACCTTTTTTATCAAGCCATTTCCCTCCATTATTTTCCATGATCTCTTAATCAACTTTATAGGAACATCACTTTTGTTTTCAATGGTAATCCTGTAAGCATGGACATATTTACCCTCCACAGGTGCTGAGTATTTTTCCTGGTAGAAGGTGTCAACACTAATGATAACTAAAGGTTGGTTGCATCGTGTTTCCATGTATGTTTTAACTGGGTCAAAAAATGATTAATTATATCAACTATTTGTTTCTGAGCATCTTCTAATGCATCATTTACTAAAATTATGTCAAAAGACTGGGAGTAACTAATCTCTAGTTCTGCTTTTGAAATTCTCTTCTGAAGACTTTCCTCCGTTTCCGTTGATCTCTTTTTAAGTCTTTCTTTTAAAATATCTAATGATGGAGTCTTTATAAAAACAGACAGAGCATTTGTTTTAAATTTATTTTTCAAGGCAAGTGCTCCCAAAACATCCACGTCAAACAATACAATATTTCCTCTGTCCCATATTTTTGATAACTCAGAATATAAGGTGCCATAAAACTGATTGGGATAAACTTCTTCCCATTCAACCAATAACCCCTTTTCTTTTAATTGGTGAAATTTATCAGTAGTTATAAAATGATAATCTTTTCCATCTTCTTCCATCGGTCTTTTAGCTCTTGTGGTAGCAGAAACAGAAAAATTCAATGCGGGGAATTGAGACAAAAGATGTTTTACCAAGGTAGTCTTTCCAGATCCAGAAGGCGCAGTAATGATAATAACTGGCCCAGTGGCCTTTGGTTGGATTAATTCAGAGGACATTGGCTACTTGTTCTTTGATTTTTTCTAATTCATCTTTCATGGAAATTACCAGCTTTTGTATGGCAGCATGATTAGCTTTGGCACCCAGGGTATTTATCTCCCGACCTATTTCCTGAGTAATAAATCCTAACTTTCGACCTTTTGATCTTTCAGGCTTTTCCAGTTCTTCCTTAAAATAAGCACAGTTTTGAGATAATCTGTGCTTCTCCTCCGTTATATCCATCTTTTCTAAAAAATAGATAATCTCTTGTTCAAATCTGTTTTCATCTATTTTTTCTTTGCCTTCGTACTGGGCAAGATTTTCTCGTAGTCTGTCCTTCACTCTTTGAATTCGCTCTGGTTCATGGCCTGGAACTTTTGAAAGTGAATCTTCAATATGTTGAATCCTGTAATTCATATCTGTCTCAATCGATTGCCCTTCTTTTTCTCTGTAATCGTTGAGTTCTTTAATACAGTCGGAGATAGTAAGCAATACTTTTTCCCATTCTTCCTCTGAAAATTCCTCTTCGCCAGTGGCAACAACATTGGGTAGCCTTAAAATAGATTGAAAAAAATCCACTTCGCCTAAACCTAAACTATTTTTTAATTGGTTTAATTCACGGTAATATTTTTCGAACAGACCTTTATTAATTAAGTTTTCTGGCTCATCTGTTTCACACTGAATCTCTAGCACCAAATCAATTTTTCCCCTTTCGAATTTCTCGGACAATATTTTCCGTATATCCGCTTCTTTATTTCTGTAATTTTGTGGCGTTTTTGTGCGTAAATCGAAAATCTTACTGTTAAGAGATCTAATCTCTACAATAATCGTTTTATTCTTCCACGATGATTTTACTCTACCAAAACCAGTCATTGATAACAACATAAGTAAATAATTTACCTTATTTTAAAGGTTGAATGAACAGGCTAAGTTAACAAAAATTAAAGGTAACAAACTATCTAATGGCAAAATGAGTGAATTTGTTTTTACACTTCAATTTAATTTAAAATATTATTACTTTTCCTTAAATAATTGGGAAATTAATACGACCTTTGCCTCTCGATTAAAGATATTTTTTTTTCACAAACCTTTCAAAACCAACAGATATCAATGAGAAAAGCAGATTTGGTAGTTTCCGTTTCTGAGAAGACAGGCGTTCCAAAAGTAGATGTTTTGGTCGCTATGGAGGCTTTCTTTAAAGAAGTTAAGATTTCACTGTCAGAAGGTGAAAATGTTTATATTCGTGGCTTTGGTAGTTTTATTATCAAAAAAAGAGCTAAGAAGATTGGTAGACACATCAAAAGGAATGTTGCTATCGAAATTCCTGAACATTTCATCCCTGCATTCAAGCCAGCAAAGATTTTTGTTGAACAAGTAAAAAGTAATGTAACTTCGTTGCCTTCTGACGAAGGAATGGAAGATTAACCTTTTCTTACGTTTTTTTCTTAGCCTCATGTATAGAGTTCAATATCTTGTTTTGTTTTTATCGGTTTTATTACTCCTGACAATGTATGTTGGTTGCGAAACAAAAGCTGCTGACGTTAAAGAAATGACCAAAACAAGAGCACTAGTCGTTGAAAATACTACGCGCGAAGTGCTCGAAATATATGCGAAAAAGAAACTTAGTTCTACAGATTTACTTCTTCTAGATAATCTAAATAAAGATTTAGATAAAAATACTGATCTTAGTAAAAAAGCAGAGATTGCTCGTAAACTGTCTGCAAAATGGTACGATTTGGGGTTTCCAGCCATTGCTGGAGCTTATGCTGAAATGTTGGCAGAGTGGTTTCCAACTCCCGAGGCCTGGTCTATTGCTGGTACAACTTTCGGGCAGGCAATTCCTCAAAAGGAGGATGTTAAAGTGAGAGATTTTGCTGCCGCTCATGCAGTGACAGCTTTTGAAAATGCCATATCTTTGGCTCCCGAAGATTGGGCTAATAAATTGAACCTGGCGCTCGTATTAACAGAAGTCCCTCCTCAGGATAATCCCATGAAAGGCGTTAAAATGTTGTTGGATCTTAATACTAATTATCCAGATAATGCAAGAATTCTTTTTCATCTTGGACGTTTAGCCATTCAGACAGGCCAGTTTGAAAAGGCAGTGGTAAGATTGGAAAAATCTCTTAAACTAGATAATGACCAGCCTCAAATTTATTGCTTACTCGAAAGGGCTTATCGTGAAACGTCGAAATCTGATCTGGCTGATGAAGCCTCAGAGAAATGTCGTAATTCAATAAAATAATTTTTAAACTCTAAAAAAAGAATATTATGCCATGTGGAAAAAAGCGTAAAAGACATAAAATAGCTTCTCACAAAAGAAAGAAAAGATTGCGCAAGAATCGTCACAAAAAGAAAAAATAGATAGTCTTTATCCCTTCTATTAAGGGTTTCTAGGGAATGTATATTTGTTCCCGCTATCATCTGTGGTTAATTAAGTGAATTATCTATGATTTTTCGTGGATAATTTACTTAATTATATCCCTATTGTTGCTGTACAGAAACATTCTTTTCTGCGCCTTCTTCTAAATTATTCTCTTGTGGAAAAAGAACTTGTTATTTCCTCGACTTCAACAGAAGTGGAAATTGCCTTAATTGAAAATGCTCATCTTGTTGAAATTCATTCACAAAAAGTTAATAATAACTTTTCTGTGGGTGATATCTTTTTAGGGAGTGTTAAAAAGTTAATGCCTGGCTTAAATGCCGCTTTTATTGAAATAGGCCATAATAAAGATGCTTTTTTGCATTATACCGACCTGGGCCCAAAACTCAAATCTCTTACCAGATTTACTCAGGCCGCTGTAAATGGAAGCCAAAATACGCCCAGTCTTGATAATTTTACCCTAGACCCTGAAATAATTAAAACGGGTAGAATTGATCAGGTTCTTGCAAAACGAGACCTTATCCTCGTTCAAGTATTAAAAGAACCTATATCTACTAAAGGCCCTCGCTTAAGTTGTGAAATTACTATTCCTGGTAGATTCTTAGTTTTAACTCCCTTTTCCGATATCGTTGCCGTCTCTAAAAAAATTGCAAATAACGAAGAAAGAAAAAGACTTAAAGTTCTTATCGAAAGTATTAAACCTAAGAACTTTGGTATTATTGTTCGTACCGCCGCTGAAGGTAAATTAGTAGCTGATCTCCATGAAGAATTAGGCTTTATGATGGGTAAATGGAACGATTTATTCTCTTCTCTTCATAAAGGTGCCGCTCCTTTGAAATTGCTAAGTGAGCTTGATAAAACATCAAGTATCTTACGAGACCTTCTTAGCGATTCTTTTAATAAAATACTGGTCGATGACAAAGACCTGTATCAAAGTATTCGAAATTATTTAGCTACCATCGCCCCAGATCAGGTAGGTATTGTTCAACTTTATAAAGGTAATAATCCCATTTTTGAATCTATGGGTATTATTAAACAAATTAAATCTTCCTTTGGTAAAACTGCCTCTCTTCCCAGTGGTGCTTATCTTGTAATTGAGCATACAGAGGCCATGCATGTCATCGATGTCAATAGTGGGCACAAAATGAGCTCCCAAAATGCCGATGAGGCTATCATGAGGGTTAATGTCGAGGCTGCAGCTGAAATTGCAAGGCAACTTCGCTTGAGAGATATTGGTGGAATTATTATCGTCGATTTTATCGACATGAAAAATGCTGAGTATAAAAAAGACCTGCTCAGTGTTATGCGTACTGCAATGAAAAAAGATAGAGCCCAACACACTATCTTACCATTGAGCAAGTTCGGCTTGATGCAGATTACTCGTCAAAGAGTTCGTCCTGAAGTTAAAATTGATACTACGGAAGTTTGTCCAACCTGCAATGGAACAGGTAAAATCAATCCTTCTATCCTTATAGTGGATGATATTGAACGAGATCTGAATTTTATCTTTCAATCCAGACCTTCAGCTAAAATTACTATCGTTACACATCCATATATCCATGCCTTTCTTAAAATGGGGTTTTATAGTAAACAACTGCAATGGTCTTTTCGTCACATGAAATGGATCAAAATATCTCCATCTAATGAACAACATATTTCAGGATATCAATTTTTTGACGAAAATAATGATCAGATTAGACTAAATTCATAGTTCCTCTCAGTTCATTGGACACCCACATCCTGTTTTGCAAGCATTTATTAAAAGGGAAATAACTACTAACAATATAAAAACGTAGTTTATTTTTAGTTTTTTCATGCCTTAAAGATAATTTAATATCAGTTTTACGCTAAGTTAATAAATAGCCTCCAATTTTGTTCTTTTAAAAGTTCAAATTTGTACAGCCAATGACAGTCTTTCAGAATAACCAGGCAGCATCAGGAAGTAAATTTTTTCCAGAAATACATGAACCAGCTATTTTGGTAACGCCATTAGACTGGGGTCTAGGTCATGCTACCCGGTGTATTCCGATTATTCGCTGTTTGCTTTCTTTAAATCAACCTGTTTTATTGGGAGGTTGTGGCGACTCTCTTAAAGTTTTGAGACTCGAATTTCCAGATTTACCATTCGTTCTCCTTCCTGAATATAATATGCGTTACCCCAAAGAAAACATGCTTTGGAACGTTGCATTGAAATTACCTCAGCTTCTTTCTACCTTTATTAAGGAACAGCAAGTGGTGAAAGCGCTATATAAAAATAATAAAATAAAAGCGGTTATTTCTGATAACAGATATGGTTGTTTTCATCCCGATATTCCTTCTATCCTCGTTACTCATCAGGTTTATCCCATCGTTCCATTGCCTTCTGTCGAAAAGGGGGTTCAGAAATATGTGCAGCTTTTAATAAATCAATTTAACGCATGTTGGATTCCCGATATGCCAGAAGCTTCTTCCTCATTAGCTGGTAAATTGGCTCACCCAATGGTTAAAAATGCCCGATGTATCGGGCCTTTAAGTAGGTTGACTCCTCAAGAGGATTTAATTAACCCTACTTTTAAAGCCCTGTTTCTTCTCTCCGGTCCAGAACCTCAACGAACCTATCTGGAAAATATCATTAAGGATCAAGTAGCCGCTCTCGAAGGAAATTATGCTTTAGTTCAGGGGCTTCCCAATCAAGTAAATTCAACTTCCTTTAAAGAGGGGAACGTATCGGTTTTTCCTTACGTTCAAGCCAGTGAGTTATCTTTCTTAATAGCAAACAGTGAAATGGTTCTTTGTAGAGCTGGTTATAGTACACTGATGGACCTTGCCTTTTTTGGAAAAAAAGCCATTTTCGTTCCAACACCAGGGCAAACAGAACAAATCTATCTGGCAGACCAATTACATGAGGCAAACATAGGTACCACTGTTTCTCAAGACAAGTTAATCCTGAGTGAAGCAATAAAAAAAGCAGAACTTACGGTAGGGTTGCCTAAGTATAAACCAAATATTGGGGAGGATTTACTTATGGATGCAGTGCAGGATTTACTTATTTTATGTGAGAAATAACCTATTTGTTTATCTCGTTCATAGCCAAACTAATTCCTAAAGAAACAAACTTTTTTACTGCATCAACACTCTTGGATATAATTACGTGGAGTTGCTTATTTTCCTCTTCGCTCCATTCGCCGAGAACATAATCCACTTGTATTCCTTTTTGTTCAGGGCGACTTATGCCCACTCGCAGCCTGGGATACTCAGTACCGTTTAGTATAGCCTGGATATCCTTAAGCCCATTATGCCCACCGTCACTTCCCCGGGGTTTCAAACGGATCGTGCCAAAATCAAAATTTAAATCATCAACAATAACTAATAAATTGCTTTTGTCAATTTTTTCTTTCTGCATCCAGTAATTAACAGCCTTCCCACTTAAATTCATATAGGTGGTAGGTTTTACTAAAATAAGCTGTTTCCCTTTATATTTTATCTTGGCTATATGCGCCAGTGTTTCATTTTGAAATGAAACACTGGCGGCATTGGCTAGCTCATCTACCACTTTGAAACCAATATTATGCCTGGTTTCAGCATATTCAGCCCCTTTATTTCCAAGGCCAACAATTAAATACTTCATGAAGTGAAAATTAAACAGCTACATTGTGCTCTCTTAAAGCATCATTTAGGGATACTTTTTTATCTGTTGATTCTTTCCGTTTTCCAATGATTAACGCCGCAGGTACCTGGTATTGCCCAGCTGGGAATGTTTTTGTGTAACTTCCAGGAATGACTACTGATCCAGGGGGAACGTATCCTTTGTGAGTTATTGGTTCTGTGCCAGTTACATCAATAATGTGCGTGCTTTTGGTTAATACCACATTAGCCCCCAAAACAGCTTCTTTTCCTACCCTTACTCCCTCAACGACAATACATCGGGAGCCAATAAAACAATCGTCTTCAATGATAGTAGGGGTTGCTTGAAGGGGTTCCAGTACTCCGCCAATGCCAACGCCACCACTTAAATGAACATTTCTGCCAATTTGGGCGCATGAACCTACCGTTGCCCAAGTATCAACCATCGTGCCGCTTCCAACCCATGCGCCAATGTTTACATAAGAAGGCATTAGGATAACTCCTTTTTCTAAAAAGGATCCATGTCTGGCAATCGCATGTGGAACTACACGAACTCCCTGTGAAGCATACCCTTTCTTTAAGGGAATTTTGTCGTGAAACTCAAATGGGCCAACTTCTATCGTTTCCATTTCACTAATGGGAAAATAAAGTACCACCGCTTTTTTTATCCATTCATGGACTTGCCAGTTACCTGACTCGTCAGGCTCGGCAACACGCAATTTGCCTTTATCCAGTTGTTCAATAACAGAGAAAATAGCTTCTTTTGTGCCGTTTTCTTTTAAAAGCTCCCTGTTATCCCAGGCAGATTCAATGATTTGCTTCTCGTTAAGCATTATTTATTTGTTTGGGTATTAATTAAAATTCTAACCTGGCTAAACGAAGTCTTCCCCGCCTTTCACTAGGTATGATTATACGCTGGGCATTTACCTGTAAGGCATCTTTAAAACGAAGTCTTATCTTTTGATTTTCAGTACTTAAAATACTTTTTCGTTCCGATTTTCCATCGCCTCTTAATAAATATTCACTTACCGTGTTCTCATATTTTATCTCATCATTGAAAAGAAGATGCAATTTTTCAGGCGTTCGAAATATGAAAAAAGAGGAAAATGCACCCATGTCATCCTGAGAATATTGTTTCTTATACAGTATGGACTGCCAATGAAATTCTCCATCCGGATTAATAGCTATGATAAATATATCGTTGTAATAATAATCTATTATGCTGCGGCTGAAATTATCATACATCATCCGGTTCATATTATTAATCCGCCGCTCCATGTCCTGCGATTCTTCTCCTATAATTAAAAGACCCCCGTCATGTCTTAAAATAAGATCAGCTATGTTAATATTCATTATGCCCCGGTTATTTCTCGAATCTTTACCCTCTAAATCTGATACAAACCGGTCGTTGAATGCCTGTAATTTTGCCTTTTCTAAAATGCCCTCAGGACTAAGATTTACAAGAAAATATCCCTCCGCTTTTTCAGGATTCCTGTTATAATAGAATCCAGATGCAATTAATTTCTTATTCATATTATCGAATATGAACCGTGCATCATATACCACTTTTTCCCCTAAATGTATTGTTGAAATTTTAGGGCCAGATTGTCCTTTACCATAAATGATTAGCCTGAAATGACCTTCCTCTCTTCTTTGTTTATATACACTTTCCTGAATGAAAGAATACATATTCCCTTCATTGTCAATGGTTACAGACATTGGGTTGTCAAAATTACTGTAGTTGTCAATGACTATTCGCTTCTCCCATAGTAAGTCCATCGTCTCATTGTCAAGCACAAAAGCGTGTAGCTCATTTCCTTTGTCAATCGCATAAAACAAAACCTTATTCCTGTCCTCAGATATAACCATTTCATATTCTGGAAAGAATACAATAAAACCCATGTTAATTAATGTGACGGAATCTTTTAGATTAGCTGAAGCGTCATATTTGTGCGCACGCAAATAGGTGTCTCCCTGTTGCCTGACTTGATAGATTAGTGTGAAATCGCTTTCTCTGACGTTGTAACCCATGATGCCGATCTGCTTCTTCTCGAAATTTAACTCCTTTGTCCAGGAATTTCTCATCTGTTCATCAAAGCCCGAAATTTCATATTTTAGGCCAATGGTACCCATCATTAATGCGTTACCCTTAATTTCTCCTAAAATATCGTACTTTACCTCACTTCGCAAAGGAATTTCATCAGAAACAATTAGCTTCTGGCCAAATCCATGGAAATAAATCAATGTTCCAATAAAAGTCGCTATCCATTTCATATTCATAAATATAACTTTTTTCGACGTAATTATTTCCGCCAAAGGAAACGGTTTATTTAAATAAGTAACTTTATCCTATTATTGTTCAGATAAATGTCAAATTGTATGAAAATCTTTCCCGCTTTATTTATTTTTTGTTCTCTTTGGTTCGCTTCTATAGCTGAAAATAGTCCAACCTGGTTGAGATATTCGGCTATTTCGCCCGATGGCAATTCAATAGTTTTTACCTATAAAGGTGATCTTTGGCTCGTTCCAACGCAGGGTGGTGAAGCAGTGCCTCTTACTTTTCACGAGGCTCACGATTTTATGCCAGTGTGGTCAAATGATAGCAAAACTATTGCCTTTTCATCGGATAGATATGGTAATTTCGATATTTTTACCGTTTCTGTAAACGGGGGTACACCAAAAAGGTTAACTTATCATTCCGCTCCGGATTATCCTTACGAATTTACAACCGATAATAAATCTATTATTTTTGGTTCCGCACAAAAGGATCTGGCTGATAATCGGCAGTTTCCAACAGGTTCACAACCAGAATTATATAAAGTACCGCTAACCGGCGGGCAAGTACAGCAAATATGGACAACCCCCGCTGAAGATATTTCTATCCATAAAAATGGAAATCTTTGGGTTTATCACGATAAAAAAGGGGGAGAAAATACCTGGAGAAAACACCATGTTTCTTCTATAGCCAGAGATTTGTGGCTCTTTAATCAACAACTGAATAAACATACTAAATTAACGGCTTTCCCTGGGGAGGACAGAAATCCTGTCTTTTCAGCAGACGGTAAATCGGTGTTTTATTTAAGCGAGCAGTTTGGTTCTTTCAATGTATGTAAATTAACCTTGGATAACCCTTCAAAAGTAACGCAGGTTACCAAATTTACTAAACATCCTGTTCGATTCCTCACTCAATCTGATGCAGGAATACTCTGTTTTAGTTTTGACGGAAGTATCTATACTTTAAAAGATGGGGGTTCTCCAAAATTAGTAGATGTTAAAATCTCTAATGAAAATAGAAAGAATAATGAGCAAATCCTCTCCGTTAAAGGTGGCGTGCGTGGTATGGCAGTTTCACCCGACGGAAAAGAAGTAGCTTATATCTATCGCGGTGAAGTGTTTGTTTCCTCTGTGGACGGAGGTATGACAAAACAAATAACAAAAACACCTGAACAGGAGGTTTCCGTTAGCTTCTCTCCAGACGGAAAGTCCCTGGTATATGCTTCAGAAAGAGGGAACCGCTGGCAAATTTTTGAATCTTCCAGAATTCGCGCTGAAGAACTTTATTTCTCTTCTTCTACCTTGCTTTCTGAAAAAATTCTTTTTACAAATGCAAATAATTGCTACCAACCCCTATTTTCCCCAAATGGCAAAGAATTGGCATTTATTGAAAATAGAATGACCTTGAAAATTTGGAATAAAGAAAGTGGCCAGTTTAGAACTATCTTAGGACAAGACCATCTATTTGCTATGGGTGAAAATGACCAGTATTTTGCATGGAGTCCCGATAATAAATGGTTGATCTTTGATTATAGCCTGCCAGGTTCCGCCGTTGGGGAAATTGGTTTAGTGGCCGCCGATGGTAAATCAAAACCAATTAATATCACGGAAAGTGGCTTCCAGGATTTTAATGCCAAATTTGCTCTCGCCGGGGAAGCTATCTTTTGGTTTAGTAATAGAGATGGTTTGAAGTCTGTTGCTCAAAGTGGTAACAGTCAGTTGGATATATATGCTATTTATCTTACAAAAGAGGCATTTGATAAATATAATTTGTCTAAAGAGGAATTTGCCCTGGCTAAAGAAATGTCCGATAAGAAATTAAAAAGAGATTCCACTGCAAAAAAAGATTCCTTGAACCTTCTGCAAATTGATTGGGAAAATATAGCGAGTCGTAAAGTGAAATGGACCTTAAACTCTACCTCAATTTCTGACGCTGTCGTTAGTAAGGACGGAGAAACACTTTATTATCTGGCCAGATATGAAAAAGGGTTTAATCTTTGGTCACTGAATCTTAGAACTAAGGAATCAAAAATTGTCTCAAATCTTAATGCTTCCAGCGGAAATTTAACCTGGGATAAGGATTTTAAAAATATTTTCTTAAACGCTTCAGGTGGTATAATGAAAATTAATCCTGAATCTGGTAAGCAGGAATCGGTTTCCATTCAGGGTGAAATGGTCCTGGACGTGGCCGCTGAGAGATTATACATGTTTCATCACGTTTGCAGAAAAACGGAAAGTACTTTTTATACCCAGTCTTTTCATGGCGTTCCCTGGAATGATTATAAAACAGATTATTTAAAGCATCTACCACACATCTCTAATGGACATGAATTTGCAGAACTGCTCTCAGAATTGTTGGGCGAATTGAATATTTCTCACAGTGGCGCAAGATATTCCAATGCCACACCGCAAGATGATGAAACTGCCTCTTTTGGTGTTTTCTTCGATCCTTCTTTTGTGGGAAATGGTTGGAAAATTAAAGAGATAATCGTCGGCGGTCCATTAGATAAGGCTGCCCTAAAAATTACGCCTGGCGCCATCATTACCAGTATTGACGGACTTCTTTTCGATAAAAATCAGGATATGGCCGCTTTTCTAAATAGAAAGGCTGGTAAAAATGTACTCATTTCAGTGCAAGATTCCGGCAAATCAGTGGAAATGGTTGTACAACCTATCAGTCTGGCAGATGAAAGTCGTCTGCTTTACAAAAGGTGGGTGAAGAAAAATCAAGATGAGGTAGATAGATTGTCTTCAGGTCAGCTAGGTTACATTCATATTCCTGGAATGAGCGACGGTGCGTATAGAACGGTCTTTGAGGAAACTATGGGTAAGTTTTTTAATAAAAAAGCGCTGGTAGTAGATACCCGATTCAATGGCGGCGGTGATTTAGTAGCCGACCTGGCCACTTTCTTTTCAGGTAAAAAATTTATGGATTATGCCGTTGATAATAGAAGCGCTGGTTTCGAACCTAATTTCAGATGGACTAAACCTATCATTTCTCTGGCCAATGAGGCTAATTATTCCGATGGTCACTGTTATGCCTATATGATCAAAGAATTAAATCTTGGAAAATTAGTGGGTCAACCTATTCCCGGTACTTGTACCTTCGCTGGTTGGGAAGTCCTCCAAGATAATGCCATTCGTTGGGGTGTTCCCTCTTTGGGCGTAAAAGGAACAGACGGGAAGTATTTAGAAAATGCTCAAACTTATCCTGATGTTACCGTTTGGAACGATTTTGATAAAATTTCAACAGGAAAAGATCAGCAACTGGAAGAGGCTATTCGCTTGCTTTTGGCCGAGTTAAAGTAATGTAAAGAGTTGTCCTCCAGAGCAAAAGACTAATTTGGAATGATCTTTTGCCATGGAGGACAACGTTTTTATAAACAACAACGATTTATTTCTTTTTACTTATTTGAACAGAATATCGAAGGTTGATGAGGTAATCAGCAAAGGCAGCGTCTCCGTTCCGGAACTGACCTGTTAGTTTAGATGTCTCGATGTCGGTAACACTTTGTGGCCTGCTTCTTCTCACCGCAATAGGCACACTTAACTGAATATTCGTACCCCCTTTCATATAATTTATTCCCGGCTCAAGAGAAATGATGCTCCCGGGTCTCCTGAATCCTAAACTTCCACCGATTACATCTCTAACGGGAACGCCTTCATATCGTGCGCCTATAATGCCAGAAAACCCCTTTTGATTACTACCCGTCATGAGCCCTGCCCGAAAACTATATTGATCGGTAACAGACATGATGGATTCGTTTTTTAATATCGGGTTTAACGTTTCTCTAAAAGTACGAACGCCATTCATCTCTCTTGGATTTGAAAGATAATAACCAGTAATATAACCAGTTATACCTGAAAAAATGGATTGGTAATATTGAAAATCCAAGGATATTCCAAAGCCTCCATCTCCCGGTTGTATAGATTGATCCACAGGACGAACCTCGGAACCACCATTCGGCCCCACATTGTAAAATAGATCCAATGCCTGGTAATTTCCCGTAGGTAGCTTTATAGAAAAACCAGCCGCTAAGGCATGCTTTTTTCTTCCCGGTGCCACTAACCAATAGCCGAGACCCGTCCGAATATCTCCCAAACCTCTTGAAAAGGTCGTTCTTCTCTCTTTTCGACCATGTTCGTATAAAGAGGATCTCGTGTTAATAACAAATGGAATATCACTGGTGAAGAATAGTCTTTCTGTTAACCCATGTTGTACACCTATATTGAAGGCACTAGTGTGATTGATAACCTCCGTTCCATTCGCTACTCTGTCCGCCTCTTCCTCCAATCCTTTGAAATGACGAAACGATTTAAAATATCGAAAATCTCCGGAAATATTCCATGCTCCTTTTAATCCGGCCTCAGCATGGCTGTTAGGATTTAAACACGATCCAACACCTCTTATGGCAACACATCCCTGGCCTTGTAAGTAAAAGTTTGTAAGGATTATTGAAAAAATTAAGATAAGATGTAATTTCATTTTCAAAGGTGATTTTATATTACAAATGTCGGTTTTGTTTCCGGATATTGAGGCTAATGAAAAACGATTAAAAGCGAATGATAGGTTAATGTTTCTTTGTACTTACTCTTTTGTCTTATTTTACATCATTAATAGATTTTAGCACATCTTAAATAAGGGTTCCTTGAAACGTTTTTATTTCGGTTTAATTTTGTTTAGCCTTATTGGTTTAGGTTTAGTCCAATACAGGTTTTTTATACTCAGTTTGCAATTAGCTAATGCCAAATATTCTATTCAATTAAATGAAACTTTGGGCTTGGTCGGTAAATATTTATATTTGGAAACACCTCTGACCACACTGGTTTCCTCAGGCTTTAAAGGAAAAATAGCTAATTATGAACCAAATAAAATGTATAATAATGCAGCGGCGATCCAATTAGAGCAGTTTTTAAGAAAACGATTTGAAAAGGTCGGAGTAAATGTAGATTTCGCCTTCGCATTATATAATACCCAGAACAATGTGGTCTTGCTTCAATCATCAGATTATTTAAAAAATGCTCCTCCTGATTTTTCTGAGCCTCTGGACGGCTTCTTACCTTATCAATGTGATTGCCCCGTAAGCCTTTATATACAAAACAAAAATCTGGTTCAATATTTTTTAGCTGAGTCAAAAAATATTTATCTCCCCGCATTAATCTTAATATTCTTGCTGTTGATTGGAGGAATTGGTGCCTTTGTTGTCTATGAAAAAGTACAATTTCAGGCAAAATCAAAGCAAGATTTTTTTAACTTCCTGACCCATGAATTAAAAACACCCGTTTTTACTATGTCTATTGCTTCTAAAATGTTAGAAAATTATAACCTCAATGAGAAAGCCTTAGAAGCAGTTCATATTATTAAAACGGAAAATAATAAACTGAAAATTCAAATTGAGAGAATTTTGGAAATGGTGGTCGCTGATAAATCTATACCCCATTTGGAAAAAGTGAATATCGATCTGTCCCCATTTTTATTAAGCCTGGCAAATGATTTTTCTACACAGATTAGCCAGGACTCATCCGTCTGTTTTACTCACCAGATAGATCCATTTTCTCGATGTATATTAGCGGATAAACACTACTTACAGAACGTTTTTATGAACCTTCTGGAAAATGCAAAAAAATTTAAAACGGGCACCGTTCATATCCAGCTTATCGTAAGATATATTAATGATGAAGTTCTTATTGATATTATTGATGACGGATGGGGCATTGAAAATAAATTCCAAAAGTTGATTTTTAAACCTTTTTTTAGAATAAAACAATCAGCAAATGTTCAAGGCTATGGACTTGGTTTGAGTTATGTAAAAAAAATGATTAAGTTTCATCAAGGTAAATTAATTTTGCAGTCAGCTCTTGGAAAAGGGAGTAAATTCACCGTTATATTACCTTTGATTAAAGACTAACTATATGATTTATAAAGTCTTATTGGTTGAAGATAATGAAAATTTAGGCTATTTGCTGAAAGAATACCTGGCTATGAAAAACTTTCATATAGACTGGGTTACCTCAGGAAGTACGGCTAAGATTTTTCTTAAAAGCAATAAACCAAATTTAATTATTCTCGATGTCGGTCTGCCCGATATGGATGGTTTTCAATTGGCGCAATGGATAAAAATGGAGTGTCCTTCTATCCCTTTCTTATTCCTTACTGCCAGGGTTTTGAAAATTGATGTTTTAAAAGGTTTTAATTTAGGAGCAGAAGATTATATAAAAAAACCTATCGATGAGGAAGAATTAGTAATGAGAATGATCGCTATTTTAAATAGAACAAGCAAAGAATCTGTTATTCCAACTTCCAATATTATCATTGGGTTGTATCATTTTAATAAAAACACAAGGGTTTTATCTTCCCCAAATGGAGAGAGAAGATTGACAGCTATGGAATCAAAACTTTTGGTCATGCTGTCCAATAAGTTGAATCAAGTGGTGGAAAGATCCATTTTGTTAAATGAAATATGGGGAAATGATGACTATTTTTCAAGAAAAAGTATGGACGTTTTCATTTCCCGCTTACGTAAGTATTTGGCGGAAGACCAAAATATTAAACTTTTAAATGTTCATAATACTGGTTTTATTTTGAACATCGAATCCGAAACGGTTCAATAATCCAGCAAATTTCTTTGGTGAAAATACCGTATGATTCGATACATTAACAATCCGGCAGGCCCAAACATAAAAGTAAATAGAAAACATGGCACTAAAAACACCTGTTTTATATTTGCCTTTTGCCCATTGTCCAATATATAAAGTCCTACCATGAGGTCAAAAGCCAAGTAGTGAATCCAGCCAAGTAAAACAGCTTGTTCATTTTGAAATAAGGTCATTAATCCTTGTAAAGTGCTGAATTCTTTGAAATCGTCCATTTGGAAAGTGGAAAATACCATCCAGGAGTAAACCACCGATAAAATAAAAATCGTGAAGCCAAATACGATTCTTTTGGTGTATTTCATATTAGGTAAAAATATAATAAATAACCAAGTGAGTAAGGCAAGTAAATTGACTGATTGGAAGGCTTGAGTATAATTCATTTTTTAGCGGTTTTTTTTGTTTAAATAGGATTGATAATATTCAAATACCTGATTGTCTCCCATTCCAAGGTTTGGAAAAAAAAGGGAAAACGCCTTGAATAGTTCCTGAAAATTATCAACGCCTCCCTGGATTAATTCTTCTACTTTTTGTTGGGCTATTCCTTTTCCTTCTTTGGGAAATAAGGCAACCCACATATTGATAGATTCTGTAATCATCGGAAATCCTACAGAGTTCAATACATTTAAGTTACTTAATCCTTCAATGTCAGCATTTTTGCACAGATTCCATAATGATATGGCCATTTTGATTTCTTCTTCTTTCAAATATACAAGTTCATATTGCCCGTTCGCTAAAAATGTAGCCGGATAATGCCCAAATGTCTCTTCAGAAGGGTAAGCTGGTGGATAAATGATACCTATTTTTGATACTATTCTTTTTTGACTAATAAAATCAAGCAAAAACCAAATATTTATTTGACAAAACAAATCGGTGCCAAACCAAAATAGAATGGTGTCCTCCTTTTTCGCCTTAGTAAGATTATCTAGGGGTAAAACAGTCTTTTTCTTATAATCGTTCAAGGAAACTTGCCAAAAATCAGCGCGTATTTTCCAAAATTCCTCTAAAAATAGATCGGCTCCCAGAGGTCCATACAGTAGTGCCTCATTCATGACAACCTTTTCTCCCTTTATTTGTGGTGGGAATTTTTCATACAAGCACATACCATTTAGGATATGGTATTCCATGTTATCTTTTTATAGTTTTTTCGTAAATATTAATCCAATCGGAAGGGCTCATTTTCTGAATCAGTTCTCCTATAAGTTCATAAGGTATTTGTTTTTTTAATCGTACGCAGCTCTTGCCCATATCTAATTTGGACGTTGTATGTTTTGGATATTCTGCCTGAAACCACTGAAGTAATGACGGCTCAGCATATAGGCCAAAATGATAAAAACCAATAAAATTTTTTTGAATGCCAATATTTAAAAAGGGCAATGGTAAATGTGGCGTAGAATGATAACCTGGCGGGTACATTGATTTTGGAACTACGTAGCCAATCATATCATAAATGATGCATTCCTCAAATCCTTCAGGTAAATGTTGAAGAATGGTTTCCCTTAATTTGATAAAGGATTCTCTTTTTTCAATAGGAATTAATGATATATATTCTTCCGGATGATTTGAAACAATTTTCATTTCCCTGAGATTTTTTTACCGTGAACCGCAGACCTTAATTTTTGTTTAAAGATAAAAATATTAAAATGAAAAAATCATTGCTCCTGCTTTTCGGCGTCTTTTTAATTACTTTTAATAGTTGTGCCCAAAATGTGGGTAAAAAAGACAAACAAAGAGAAAAATCTCCAACAGGAGTAATGAGAATCAGTGATTATATAAAAGGCAAAAATCTGGATAATCTAAGTGTAGCAACATTTGCAGGAGGTTGCTTTTGGTGCACAGAAGCTTCATTCGACCGACTAAATGGCGTAGTAGCTGTGATAAGTGGATACACAGGTGGCTCTTTGGATTATCCAACGTATGAGGAAGTTTGCGCGGAAAATACCGGTCACGCTGAAGCGGTAAATATTTATTTCGACCCCGCCATTATATCTTTTGAAAACTTATTAAAAGTTTTTTTTGTAGCCCATGATCCAACTACACTAAACAGACAAGGGCCCGATAGAGGTGAAAGTTATCGCTCTGCTATATTTTATCATGGATTAACTCAAAAACAGGCTGCAGACAAATATATTAATGAACTTACAGCAACTAAAAGTTTCTTGTCACCTATTGTAACGCAGGTGACTGAAGCTAAAGAATTTTGGGCGGCTGAGGAATATCATCAAAACTATTACCCTCAAAATCCTTACCAACCTTATATTTTGAATGTTTCTAAACCAAAAGTGGAAAAGGTTGAAAAAACCTTTTCCACTTGGCTCAAAGATAAAAGGAGCAATTAATATTGATCGCCTAATGCAAACACAACAGGGCGTTTCATCCATCCTCCACGAGTAAAATCAGGGAATGGTTGAGGTGTACTGCCCGCAGCAATAGATTGTTCTGATAATGGCGTAATGGCCATCCAAACGGCTGCATCATAAACATCTATAGGAGCAGGTTCGTTGGTTTTGGCCGCTTCAACAAAGGCATGTAGTAAGAAAAAATCCATACCGCCATGCCCGGCACCAGTTGCTTGTGCCTCATATTTTTTCCAAAGGGGATGGTCATATTTGGTTAAATACGCTTCTGCTGCATCCCATTGGTGCGGCTTGGCACTAACCCCCTCAATATAAAGGGATTTATTGACATCCATCCATATTCCCTTGGTTCCTTGTACCCGGAATCCTAACGAATAGGGTCTGGGTAAATTCGTGTCGTGATAAAGAGTGACTGTTTCGCCATTGGCCGTTTTGATAAGGGTCGTGACTACATCGCCTAAGGCAAATTCAACTTTTGCATTAGGATGATTTTCTCCTCCTTTTGGATGATTTACGACATAATCATGTAATCCCATCGCCTTAGACGATATGGAAGTCAGATAAAGGAAGCGGTTTCCCCTATTTATATTAAGATAATTAGCCACTGGACCAACACCATGCGTTGGATAAAGATCTCCGTTTCGGCTGACAGAATGTTGAGTCCTCCATTTGGCTTCACTAAAGGCATTTTCGCCAAACTCTACGCCGTTATGGGGAGCTGTTGCAGCATTAAATTTTACATTTCTCAGGTCGTGCTGATACCCACCTTCCAGATGGATTAAATCGCCGAACATCCCTTGACGAACCATATTTAAAACGGCCATCACGTCACGTCGGTAACAAACATTTTCAAGGAAAAATAAATGGCTTCCCGTTTCCTCGTGGACATGAACCATTTCCCAGCATTCCTCTACTGAAAAAGCACCGCATACCTCAACGCCCGTATATTTTCCTGCTTTCATGGCTGCTACGGCCATTTTTGAATGCCATTCCCAGGGAGTTGCAATAATGACCGCATCTAAAGGGGCTTTTTTTAACATATTCAAATAATCATTTTCCCCCTTGTCATAAACTTCAACTGCTTTTCCTCCTTTTTTCTCAATGATTGCTTTAGATCGCTTAATCATATCGGGATCAATATCGGCAATAGCTGTAACAACGCAATCTTTTCTGTCTAAGGCAAGACTTAAATGCCCTTGTCCGCGTAAGCCAACCCCAATAAAACCAATTCGCAAGGGATTTGCTTCGCTTTTAACGCTATTCCTTATTTTTGACTCCTCAGTTACATTTCCAGTTGTAGAAGCTTTTACAACACCTCCTAAAGTTAATGCCGCTCCTGTGGCAGCTGCTCCACGCAAGAAAGCGCGGCGATTCCATTTTTCACTCATTTGTTAGTTGATTTTTCCTTAACTTACAAAGTACGAATAGTTTTTATTAAGCAATATTAAAAAAGGTCTTTTTTTACGAATGAAAAAGATAAATGTCAATTAAACTTTTATTAAAAAGGAATATCAAAGAGTAAATTTTTTTATGAAACAATTGTTTATTCTCCCCTTTTTATTTCCCTGTTTCATTAATATGAACGCTCAGACGGTCATTCATGAAGAAATGTTGGGCAGGCCAACCAATAAATCGATAACGTTGCAGATTATCTTTTTAGAAGCAGCGGAAGTTGCCATCCAATATGGTTTGTCACCCGCAAATTATACTAGCCAATCACCCTGGAAAATATATCAGGCAAATGAACCTGCAGAAATTATACTGGATAATTTATTAGCTAATTCTACTTATTATTATCGCGTAATTCATAGGAAACCCGGAGAAAATATAATTTTGACGAGGAAACAAGGCCAATTTGTTACTCAAAGACCAAAAGGTACTCCTTTCTCTTTTGTTATTCAGGCTGACCCACATTTAGATGAACAAAGTGACAGTGCTGTTTATAAAAAATGCCTTCTAAATCAGCTAGAGGATAACCCCGATTTTATGGTAGATTTAGGTGATGTCCTTATGGCAGATAAACTAAAAAATGCATCCAATATAATTACAAGGGATACAATAGCTTTTAGGGCAAAGTTAATGCGTGATTACTATGCAATACAGTCACATGCAGTTCCAATGTTTTTTGTTTTGGGAAATCATGAAGGTGAAAGCGGCTGGTCAAGAAACGGAACAGCAAACAATGTGGCGGTTTGGGGAACCTTGGAAAGGAAGAAATATTTCCTGAATCCAAGTCCAGATTCTTTTTATTCAGGTGATAATACAAAACATGATTTTGTTGACTTAAGAGAGAATTATTATGCATGGGAATGGGGGGATGCCCAATTTATAGTTCTTGATCCATATTGGTACACTAATGTGAAACCTGATTCTTTAAATGGTTGGCGTTGGACATTGGGTAAAACTCAATATGATTGGTTGAAAACTACGCTCGAGTCTAGTAAAGCTACTTTTAAATTTGTTTTTTCTCACCAATTGGTAGGAGGTGATAAGAATGGAAGAGGTGGAACTGAATTTGCAGAATTTTATGAGTGGGGAGGTAAAAATTTAAATAAAACTCCTGGATTTACCCAAAATAGACCAAATTGGTATAAACCAGTCAGAGAATTATTAAAAGAAAACAAAGTCAATATATTTTTTCATGGACATGATCATTTTTTTGGAAAACAAGAAAAAGACTGTTTGATTTATCAGGAAGTTCCACAACCAAGTCATCCTAATTTTTCAAATGTTAATTATGCTAAGGATTATGGTTATTTCGAAGGTTTGATTCTCCCAAATTCTGGTCATTTAAGAATAAATGTTTCTCCAGATGGGGTAAAGGTGGAATATGTTAAGGTTTATTTACCGAAAAATGAAACAGCCAATAGAAAAAATAAAGATATAGCTGCAACTTATTACATTCCAAAGAACTATTGTTATGATTCTATCTCCACAGGGATCCCTGTTTTGTGGAATGCCAATTATTCAGATGAACTAGTATATCCTAATCCTGCAAATGAATCTGTCACTTTTTCTTTTTCACTTCGACAGGTAGAAAAATTAACCCTAAAAATATTAGATGTTAATGGCAAGGAAGTTAAAAATATACTAAATGGGAATGCTGTTTATCCAGGAAATTATCAAATAGAATGGAATGGTCAAAATGACAACGGGCAGTTGCTTCCAGGTGGAATCTATATGTATCAAATCCATAATGAAAAAGATATTATTAGTACCGGAAAAATTATCCTAGTGAGATAAGAGTAATTCCCTAACCTTTTTGCGTATTTTGTATCCTTAAAGTGGCTAATGCCGCAAAAATTAATAGTACGCCAGCAAATAAAATGGCTTTACCAGGGTCGTTATTCAAAAAGTTTTTTGATATAAAACCGAAGGTAAGCGTTTGAAAAATCATAGGAATAACAATCATCATATTGATGATACCCATATAAACACCATACCTTTCTTTGGGAATATCATTTACAACAAGTAAATAGGGGACACCCATCATGCTGGCCCAAGCGACTCCAAAACCAGTCATGGGCGCGAAAAGCAGGTATTTGTTTTCAATAAATGGGAAGATTAACAGACCTCCGCCTGCCAGTAACAAACAAATAAAGTGAACTTGCTTTGGCCCAAACTTATTGGCTAATCCGACTAACCCAAAAGCTGATAAAAAAGTGACTACATTATACCAGCCGTTGACCAGTCCTGTCCAACCTACCGCCTCTTCATATAAAACTTTATTTAAGGACGGAGAGGTTTTCCATACAGATTGTGCAATACTTTTTGCCGCATTTTGCCAATAACAAAATAACGCATACCACTGAAATAAATAAATTAACGCCAATTTCCACATCACAGATGGCATAACGATAATAGCTTCAATGATTTCTAAGTTTTGAGCAAATACAACACGTAAAAATTTATTCTTTTCCGTTCTGTCAATGATATCCCGCAGTAATTTGGGATAAAATAAGGCAGGTATTAATAGTATAATCAGTATGACAAAGGCTAATAAAGTGGTTATAATGGATAGGAAAAATTGAACAACCGGGTGAGGCATGCCCTCATTTTTTCGCTTGATCCAGGCTATTTCTTCTTCAGAAGGAGGAATTTCAGGCGTTTTATACATACTCCACGCTACCGAACCTATCGAACAAACTGTCCCTAAAAAGAAAGAGGCATACACCCAATTTGGTAAAGATCCTGAACGCCCTGGG
>Ga0208787_1000039_pt1 | contig 56350 bp, 44 predicted proteins | sample Wag4_2014_7_11_FD_187362 | JGI IMG/M metagenome (GOLD analysis project Ga0208787, IMG submission 187362) | Fresh water microbial communities from Ohio, USA - Utica-2 Time Series HT 2014_7_11 (SPAdes) (version 2) | ecosystem: Environmental > Aquatic > Freshwater > Water tank | place: USA: Ohio...
CCACCCATATAGCCAAAAACTTGTCTCGGCGGCACGAGCATGAGCCACTCAACAAACGCCTTTGACCAAGTGGTTCTCGACGTTCGAAATTTGCGAAAGCAGTTTGTTCTTCACACCATTGATTCCCGAATCGTCGAGGCATTAAATGGGGTCTCGCTCAAAGTATCTGCGGGCGAACACGTGGCTCTTGCAGGAACAAGCGGTGCAGGAAAGTCATCACTGCTCAAGTCGATTTACCGAACCTACAAGCCAACGAGTGGAGAAGTGTTTTTGAAACTCGACGATGACTCGTTCGTCGACCTCATCTCACTGACCGACTCAGAATTGGCCACATTACGCGGAACCCAAATTGGGTATGTCTCGCAATTCCTTCGTGCTCAACCAAGGCGATCCACATTTGAAATTGTTACTAAAGCTGGAATTCAGCGTGGAATGAATTCAGATACAGCAAAACAAGCCGCTGCCTATTCGCTACAGAGATTGAACTTGGATGAGGCCTTATGGGATGTGAGTGCATCCATGTTGTCGGGTGGAGAAAAGCAGCGAGTGAATCTTGCTGCTGGAACCATTTCCCCACCCCGCCTACTGCTGCTCGATGAACCAGTTTCAGCACTTGATCCAGTGAACCGAGAGTCTGCTCTTGAATTGATTGGAACATTAACCGACCAAGGAGTTGCCGTACTCGCGGTGTTCCACGATATTGACGCCATGGAGAGGCTCGCTTCCAGAGTGATCGTGCTTCGCAATGGTGTAGTTGATTACGAAGGTAGCCCAAAGGAAACATTGGAACGTTTAGAAGGAGTGGCACGATGAGCAGCACAGCATTTTCGATCACCAACGTGACGGCAGTTCTTCCGAATGGGTTGATTGATAACGCAACAATCACCATTGAAAACGGCATCATTGTAGATATTTCCGAACGAGGAGAAGCTGCACAAGATTCGCTCAATGGCGGCGGATCAATTTGTATACCCGGAATCATTGATACACACAGCGATGGTTACGAACAAGAGCTACGCCCACGACCAAACGCATATTTGCCGAGCAATTTCGCTCTTCGATCATTTGAAAGTCGCGTGCGCGCTGCGGGTATTACCACCATGTTTCATGGCATCGGTTTTGAAAACGATGCCAAATGGGGACGAACCGTTGAGATGGCCAATGAACTGTGTGACACCATCGTTGATTATGCAGACAGCCTTACTGCATTAATCGACCATCACATTCTGTACAGGCTTGACGCCCGCGACCCAGACGGATATCCGGCCCTCATTGCCCGATTCTCTCAGGCACGAAATACTGAACTTTCGCGGGTGCCACTCATCTCTTTCGAAGACCACACTCCAGGGCAAGGTCAATACACAGACCGCACAGCTCTTGAGCGATACATCATCGGCAATCGCAAAGTATCTGAAGACGAGGCACGTCGAATTGTTGATGAAACCATTCGCGAACGCGAAGCTCTAATTGGAAACCGCGAGAAGGCATTGCCTTGGCTTACGGAGCACGCTTCGCTTGGCACAATCCGTTTGATGGCCCATGACCCGGCAACAGGTGCAGACGTTCGTGAAGCTGTTGAGTGGTCGGCATCGATTGCCGAGTTCCCTACCACCATTGAAGCTGCTCGCCTAGCAAAAGAATCCGGACTTCGAACTGTGTGCGGTGGACCAAACGTGTTGCGAGGCCAGAGCCACAGCGGAAACGTGAGCGCCCAAGAATTGATTTCACAAGGACTGTGCGATGGTTTGGCTTCTGACTATCTACCAACTTCATTGCTTGGCTCGGTTGCCGCACTCGTAGAACGAAAAGTGTGTTCGCTTCCAGAAGCAATTCGACTCGTAACGTCTGGACCTGCACAAACCGTTGGCTTGGAAGATCGTGGCGAAATCCGTATTGGTATGCGCGCAGATCTAGCGCTCATACGATTCCACGGAAACTTGCCAGCAGTTCTTGGAGTGCTCACAGGAGACTCCGAAAACGCTGAACGACTCAGCCTCATAGGTGCATCGTCATGAAGTTTGCACCAGGAATTCACCCTGTACTTGCAGAAAGCGCAGAGGCGGCCCTGGACGCGTACAAATATGCGATGGCTACATTTCCACGTGAGGAACGACTGGCCCTCACCGGAATCGGCGGAGATGGAACGCCAACCTATTTTCTAGACGAATTTGTTGAACGTCCAGTACTCGATGTGTTTGAGCGTCACAACGTAAACGTGTTGTCTGAAGAAATTGGCTGGATTGACCGCGGCTCATCAGAAACAATTGTTGTTGACCCACTTGACGGCACTGCAAATGCCGCCGCTGGAGTTCCCTTGGCATGTTTTTCCGCTGCTCGGGTTGTCGACGGAATTGCTGTGGAAGGACTTGCAGTTTGGCTTGACGGAGATCGCTACTGGTGGTCAACTTCAGATTCGCCGATTCGCAGCACCACTACTGGACGCACGTCATTAGATGGAGCAGCAGTTTCAATGCTTCGACCAAGAACCGAAACCTTTGACGCATGGACACGAGTAGCGAAGCGAATTGATCGTGTGCGAGTGCTCGGTTCGAGCGTCCTTGAAGGATGCCTTGTCGCGGACGGAGCAGTTGATGCATTCTGTGATCCGGGTGGAGACATACATCGCATTGTTGATTTAGCAGCATTAGACATCATCATTCGTGCTGCAGGTGGCGTAGTTGTTGATTTGCATGGTCGCGAGTTGACATATACCCCAGACCTGTCGTTGCGTTGGAGCGGAATTGTTGCTGCAACTCCTCAGTTAGCCGATGAGTTGCGAATGGAATTACTACGCACGTAGAAGTGTGAACTTCGCTTCACCCAGTTGCTTATTCCTACCGAAAAGCAATGACCACAAACGGCTTCAATAACTTGCCTTTATGGTTCGACGATTGCAAAGCCTGTTGCGAAGGTATCAAGATTGCCAAAAATATTCAGCAGCGCAGCCGCATCGCCTTTAATAGTCACGGTTCCTGCGCTGAGCTCATCCATAAACGTGGTGACCTGTGCAATAACTTCAAGAAACAGTTCTCGCGAAATAGTGATGGTTGCATCTGCCTCACCATCGTGACGACCTTGCACGTAATACATCGTTCTGTTCGACAAGCCAAGTACCCATTGATGGTCTGGAGTTCCTGTCATGTCAGTAAATGTCCAGTTCACGGAGTGCCTCAATCCACCAACTTTTTCCGACATCACTCGAACCGACAGCACGTCAAACACTTGTTCAATCGTCATCGCGCGAATCAGACTGCGCGCCCGCACGTGGGCAGTGGTTCGTTGTGGCGGGCCTTGACGTAACTCCTGAGCACCCATTAGGTAGGAGTTCCTGAATGTGGACGATTCTGCCTGATAGCCCAATTGCTCTAATACATCTGCCTGCAAGTTTCGTGCTTCAACATTCGACGGGTCTGCGAACACAGCATGATTCACCACTTCGGCCACCCAGCGATAATCCCCCGCTTCAAACGACTTGCGGGCTTGAGCCAAGAGTGAATCCATACCACCCGCAAGTTCGACGTAGCGCTTGCCCACTTCGGCAGGTGGCAGTTTGTTGAGGTTTGCAGGATTGCCGTCGTACCAACTGAGATACCGCTGATACACCGCCTTCACGTTGTGCACCAAGTCGCCATAGAAACCACGGGTGTGCTCATGCGCCTGAAACTCTTCCGGCAACTCAAGCATGTCTGCAATTTCCACTGCGGTCATTCCATGGTTTGCATGACGCATGGTTTGATCGTGCATCCATTTATATAGATCGCGTTGCAAGACGAGGAATTGACGAACATCGCCAGCGCCCCACGTTGGCCAGTTGTGCGACGTGAAGAGAATGTTTGTCTTAGATGCGAACAGTTCAATGCTCTCGTTGATGTACTTCGACCAGTTCAGTGCATTACGAACGAGCGCACCGCGAATTGGCACAAGATTGTGCATGGTTTGTGAACAGTTTTCAGCCATACACAGCCAGCCATGATCAGGGAAAAAGAAATTCATCTCAGCAGGTGCTTCGGTTTCTGGCGTGAGCTGGAAAATTACGCGCACTCCGTCAAGCACAAGTTCTTCCCCGGTAAATGTGATGTCGGTTGTAGGCGCAAGCAAACCCGGTGGCCCCATAGGCGTACTAGTGCCAAGACCACTGTCCACATGACCGGTTGGGCTGGGCGGAAGCAATGGGCCAAATTGATATGTCGCACGCCTGCTCATTGCAGGACCTGCGATGACGTTTTCCCCGATGGTCTCGTGCAAGAAACCAATTGGTGCAACAATTTGGCAACGGCCTTCGTCAACATCAGCTTTTGTTGTAACGCCAAGAATTCCGCCGAAATGATCGGCGTGAGAATGGGTGAAAATAACAACTGTCACCGCCAACTTCTCAACATGTTCATCCATTAACTCAAGTGCTGCACGTGCAGTGTGCTCACTAGTAAGCGGATCAATCACTACCCAACCATTCGTTCCGCGAATGAATGTGATGTTTGAAATGTCGTAGCCGCGCACTTGCCACACACCGTCGGCGACTTTGAATAAGCCGTGATGCGCATTGAGGGTTGCATGTCGCCACAACTGAGGATTAACCGTCTCGGGAGATTCGCGACCATCACGAAGAAATTCATAACTGTCACTGTTGACAACAAAACGGCCCTTTTCATCGGTGATCAAACCGTTTTCACGCTTAGCAATAAAACCCTTACGCACTCGTTCAAGATCTGCAGGATCAAAGTCGCGATTTGCCGCGTTGCGATTATGCACTCGCGTATGAGTTGTGGCTTGCTTTGGCTGCTCAGTGGTCACTTCCCAACCTTAGTTATGGCTTACTAACATGAAGGTAGTGAAAAAAGTTTTTGTTGCCCTCAGCGCCATATTGGTGTGGACCGCTATTCCTGCGGTTTCGGCAAATGCGGTTTCGGTTGGGCAATCCTGCGCAAAGGCCGCACTTGGCACGAGGGTCTCCACCCGAATAAACAATAAGCCTGCAGTTGTGGTGTGTCGCATAAGGGCAGGGCGCAAGCAGTGGATTCGCGCTGCTGTTCAAACCATTACGACGACGACGTCGACGACGTCGACAACTTCAACCACCACAACCGCTCCTGCACCGGTACAGAACTACACCATCGTTGTTGACCCCAACGACCCAACCCTGCACACCATCACCATTGAAGGTATGCAACCCCGTACCTATTCTCTCAAGGTTCCCACAAAGTATTCGGCTGCAACTGCAACGCCTCTACTTCTGGCGTTGCACAGTCGCACAATGAATTTCAAAACGATATTTGATGATTCTCAAGTGCTGTCATGGGCGGAAAGTATGAACTTCATTGTTGCGGGCCTCAATGGAGCCGTTTATGAAGGTGCATCATCGTGGAATGCAGGAAATTGCTGCACGAATGCAACTACATATGAAGAGAATGACTTGCTCTTTGTATCTACCGTTATTGATTTCATTTCGTCAAAATACTCAGTAGATACATCTCGAATATGGGCCATGGGCCACTCCAATGGCGGAATGATGGCATACCGCTTAGCTTGTGATCTATCCGACAAAATCACGGCTATCGCTGTTGTAACTGGCGCACTCGTGGATGACACCTGCAACTCAGCAAAGCCTGTTTCCACCCTCCACATACACGGCAATCTCGACCCCACCGTTCCATTCCATGGCGGTGGGAAGTTTGAAACTCCCAGTATTTTCCATTCAGTACAAGAAATGGCAAATAAGAACTCATGCACAGGTAGTCCAAAGGAATCTTCTGACGCAATCGAGGAACGGTACACCTGGAACTGCACGAATGGAGTCGAGACTCAGTTGGTGAACTACCAGGAAAATTCACATGCATGGGAAGCTGGTTACACCGGAGAAATTCTGCGGTTCTTGTTTGCTCACCCGCGTAAGTAGCGCAACATCGGTGCTCCTGCATCGACGTCAGATCTGCAGAAATAGCGAACTCGCTGTCAGAAGGCGAACAGCACCCCGCGCACCATCAAGATTCCAATAATCAAGATGAAGAGTCCTGCGACTCGCGTAAACCATGTTTGCGGCCATGGACGACTGCTTGTTCGACCAAACCAACCGAGCACCGTGGCGACAAGCCCTGGTGTTCCCATGAATACAAAGCTGAACATGATCATTTGCGCAGGATCCGAGACGGCGTCAGTGAGTACTACGCCCCAGACCCGAGCGAGCAACATCATCACGGTCACCTTCAAAATTCCTCGTGGCATCCAACGATGGAGCGATTCAATATTTGGGAATTTGTCAACAACAAGTCCAACCAACTTCGGTGCGAGGTACAACACTCCACCCACCCACAGCGCCCAGTTATTACCGATGAACACCTCGGCAACAAAGAGATAGACCACAGTGCGAATAAGCGAGGAAACTATTTGCTGAACATTTGACGCATCGCGAAGAGCAAGGTCGGTCAGTTCGCGATAGCGCGTGGGTGTCAACTTCACGGTTGCATTTTCAAGCATGAAACGTGCGGCAAGTACGCACATCGCAACAATCTGAATGTGCGCAACATTTCCTGCAAACTCTGGACGGAACCCGGTAAGACCAGGAAGCGAAGAGAACATGGAGCCAGCTGCAAGTGCTCCGAACAACAAAATGAGAATGAAATCAGTGCTGCGATCCCATGCGCCAGCAATTCCATTTGCGTTCTTACGTCGGAATGGGCGTGATGCACTGGCCAACATTGGAACTGCGAAACTCAACACCCAAATTCCAAGCAGTCCACGAATTGAATCCGCGCTGTTGATTCCACCACCAGCAACAACGGCAACCGCAAATGTGATTGCGCCGAGGAACCCAGCAAAAGCATCAAGTGTTCCAATGACAACAATTGCGCTTAACAATGCGAGAGATGGCATCACTACTTCAAAGTTGGTATTGAATGCAGATGCGATGCCAAGCGCAACTCCAGCTATTGGTAACAACAACCACAGCGCGCCAAAAAGCGAACGCAGGTATGTGCCGTCTTGCAATACGCGACCAATCATTGGTGATCGATGTGCAGTCGCCTCCGGTGTTCTTGCCATGATGCGATCGGCGAGAGAAATTCGAGGTAGCCGCAATCTGTCAGCACCTTCACCATCTACACCAATACTCTTCACCGACACGTCGGAAACATCGCCAGAACCGCGATCTTCGTCTTCGTCTTCTTTACGACTTGCAGAACCTGCAATGGCGAGTAACACAAGTGCATTCACAATCAATGTCATGGTTCCTGCGGCGTCGCCTCGTGGATCGTACGACTCAACTGGCTTTTCGATTTCAGAAATTGGTTGCGAGACGATTGCATCTTCTTCAACAATCAATCCAACCGAAGCCTTAACAACTTGGCCCTTCTTCGTTGTGCCACCCAGCGTCAACGTGTGCTGCCCTGGAAGCAATCCAACCGGCAAATCAAATACCTTCGAGAATCTTCCTTCAGCATCTGTTGTTACGTTGCCTAAGAAAATTGGCTCTGAGTTAACCCAAACTTCTACGACAGAGTTTGGCGCAAATCCTTCGCCTCCAACTTCAACGGTTCGACCTCTGAAAGCACGTATGGCACTACCTTCGCCTGGCGGAATGATGGTTCCATCTGCGTTTCGAGGTGTGATGCGCACGACAAATTCGCCAGGGAATTCAATAATTGCAACACCGTCTTGTGCAACGGTGACAATGAGATCAACAATCTTCCCATCTATAACTACTGCACCTCTTCCTGGTGGGACCGCAATTCCCCCACTTCCGGGTAGAACTTCAAGTTGAGTTGGATTTTGGGTCACCGATGCAGTTGGCGAACCGGTCGGTTCAGTTGGTGCAGCAGGGACGACGGGAGCAACTGACGAAATAGGTGATTTCGGTTGAGTTGTTGTCGTTGTCGTTGATTGCTCTGGCGCGGAACCACCGGATGTGCGCGGTGGAACCGTTGTTGATGTAGTTGACGAACTGCGCGGTGGAACCGTTGTTGATGTAGTTGACGAACTGCGCTGTGGAACCGTAGTTGACGTTGTAGATGTTGTTGGGTTAGTAGGGACGACAATGACCGACTGGGTGCTCACAGTGGCTACTGCGCCCGGGCCAGCAGAGTTCACGGCACGTACACCAACTTGATAGTCCTGATCTTCAACCAAGTTCGAAATCTGCACCGACATCACTGTCGGCGAGTTTGTACTCACCCAACTCGATCCATTGTCTATTGAGTATTCGTAAGACGTGATTGCCTGACCGCCATTTGATGCTGGTGCGGTGTACGCAAGAGTTGCATCGTTACCGTCGACGTCAATCTGCGTAATGATTGGCGCGCTCGGCACGGTGTATGGCTTCGATACCACTGGATCGGATGAAGTTCCCGAACCATTCGCATTCACCGCACGAATACGCACGGTGTAGATGGTTCCATTCGTCAGACCGGTAATGGTGAATGGCGATCCAGTAGCCGAACCTGCCGACGGCCATGTGTTTCCACCATCAATTGAGTATTCATAACCAATGATTGGTGATCCGCTCGTTGCACCATCAACAAATGCGACTCCTAACGTTTGGTCGCTCGGTGTAAGTGTGGTAATTCGCGGCGCATCAGGAGGGCCAATTGGCGCAATTGATGAAGTAGCAGAGGAATCTCCAGCACCTGCAATATTCAACGCACGAATGATGACTGAATAGTTACTTCCGTTTCGCAACCCCGAAATCCGCATCGGGTTAGCGAGCGATGATGCATTCGTCCATGAGATTCCTGCATTAAGCGAGTACTCATAAGCAGTAACTGGACTACCACCATCCGAAGCAACAGAGAAAGTTAGGAGCGCAAAAGAGTTGCGCATCGCAACCGATGAGATAACTGGTGCGCTTGGAACAGTCAGTGGTGCAATACGTACTGATTCACTCGCTACTCCTGAACCAGCCGAGTTCACAGCACGGATCTTCACCGAATAGAATGTGCCGTTGACAAGTGCAGTAACACCATCTGATGACTGAGTGGTGATTGACAATGGTGATTCAGTCGAACCGAAAGCGCGGTTACTCCACGTTGCTCCGCCATCTGTCGAATACTGATAGGACGTGATGTCGCTTCCACCCGTTGCACCTGATGAGAAGTCAACCGACAACGTCGCGTTGCCTGCAATCACTTGGTTCACCGTTGGAGCAGCAGGAATCGTGCATGGAATTCCTTCAACCGTTACTGAAGACGCTCCATTACCCAATGCGTTTACTTGTCGCACCTGCAATGCATATGCGGTTCCATTGGACAGACCAGTAATCACGATTGGCGAATTAAGGCTCGGTGCAGAAATCCACGTCGAACCACCATCGAGCGAATACTCATTGCGAACAACGGCGTTACCACCGTTGTTGCCCGCGCTAAATGCAACAGAGAGTTTCTTATCCCCTGGCGTAATCGATGTAATCGCAGGAGCACTTGGCGCACTCGCCGGAATAGCAGTCTGCGTTGCGGATTCTTTTCCAGGACCAGATGTATTCACTGCACGAATCAGCACGTTGTAAGCCACGCCGTTTGTGAGTGCAGTAAGGCCATCGCTTGACAACTTGGTGATCGTTATTGGGCTGCTTGTCATGGACGTGCCTGGATCACGTAGACGCCACGTTGCCCCACCATCGGTTGAGTACTCATAGCCAGTTACCGCATTGCCGCCGTCGTTGGCATTTGCAACGAAAGCCACCGAGATAGTTGCGTCACCAGCAGAAACGACAACACTCCCTGGCGCATCTGGATTGGTTCGTGGAGTACCTGAAACCGAGGAAGAAGCAGTGCCAGCGCCTTGAGCATTAACTGCCCTCACCAACACTGTGTAGGCAGTTCCATTGTTTAGCGCTGACACACCATCTGAAGATGCCGTGGTAATGGTAAGTGGTGACGTTGTGGCAGCCGCTGTTCGCCATGTAGATCCGTTGTCCGTTGAGTACTGATACGAGCTAATTGCAGCACCGCCATTAGATCCAGGGATGAAACTTGCCAAGAGATACCTGTCTCCATTAACAACTTCCAAGTTCGTAGGCGCCGATGGTGTGGTCGCAGGCGTTCCCGCAACGTCAGCAGATGCAGCACCGTTGCCCACCAAACTGATTGCACGAACTTGAACGTTGTACGTGGTGCCATTCGTTAAGTTCGTCGTGCCATTCGTTGACAACTTGGTAATGGTCATTGGAGAAGTCGTGCCACCCGAGTCTGTGCGCGGGTACCAGGTTGCACCGCGATCAGTTGAGTACTCGTAGCCAAGAATTTCCTCACCACCATCTGCTCCGGCTGTGAACGCAATGGAGATGGTTTGGCTTGCAGCACTTTGATTCGTAATCACTGGAGCCGATGGAACAGCATGCGGCTTCAACGTTGCCGTTGCTGATGCAGAACTTGCTCCTACCGAGTTCACCGCGCGAAGCTGCACGGGGTAGGTGGTTCCGTTGGTGAGCCCTGAGATGACCAACGGCGAAACTATTGACGCTGGGTTACGGGTAATCCACGTTGCTCCACCATCAATTGAATACTCATAGTTCGAAATCGAGTCGCCGCCGTTTGCCCCTGACACAAACGCAACATCCAACGCGCCGTCACGCGCGGTGGATGAAACAATGGCTGGTGCTTCAGGTACTCCCCACGTTGTTGCTGCAACGGCAGAACTTGCCGCACCTGCTCCGGCAACGTTTACTGCTTTCAATTGAATGTTGTACGTAGTGGAGTCTGCAAGACCAGTCACCGTAAATGGCGAAGATGTCGACGCAGGACTGAGTGCAATCCATGTCGTTCCGCCATCCGTTGAATACTGATAATTCGTAATTGCCGAGCCACCTGTTACGCCTGCTGCAAAAGAGACAACGACTTGGCCTCGTCCTGCAGCAACACCAGTGATTGTTGGTGATCCAGGTGATGAGAACGGCGTGACCGAACTTGAAGAAGAACCATTTCCTGCACCTGCAATGTTCACCGCACGAATTTGTACGTCATATGCAGTGCCATTTACTAGGTTCGCAACAACAAGTGGGCTGGTGGTCGTTCCTGCAGAAATCCATGCCGACCACGATCCCGCGTTCACGCGATACTCATAATCGGTTACCGCACTTCCGCCGTTGCCAGACAACGTGAATGCAACACTTCCCTGGTTGGCCCCAGCGGTAATGGAAGAAATCGTTGGAGCATTCGGAACCGTTCGCGGCGTGCTGGCGAGAATGTTCGACGTGTCTCCATTGCCCACGATATTCACGGCTCTCAAAGCGACTTGATATGAAGTGCCATTAGTTAAACCAGAAATGGTGATCGGGCTTGAAGTCCCGGTTGCTGTGGTCCAAGTTGAGCCGCCGTTGATTGAGTACTGGTAACCAGTAATTGTCGATCCACCGTTTGTTCCTGCGGTAAACGAAACCGAAAGCGATTGATTACCAGCAGCAATTGCAGAAACGCTTGGCGCACCTGGCGTGGTCTTCGGAGTTGCCGTGCTTCCCGACACCACTGCTGTGCTTGATCCGGCAACGTTTACCGCACTTACTCGCACGTAGTACGGGGTGCCGTTAGTGAGACCCGTGATTGTCGTGCTTGTTGAAGTGGAAAGCCCATCATTGAACGTGATCCACGAAGAACCGTCAGTCGAATATTCAACAATGAAGTCGGTGATTGTGGAGCCGCCACTTGAGGCCGCACTCCACGACACATCGATGGAGCCGGCGCCAGAGCTAATCGCCAGGTTGGTCGGTGCAGACGGCACTGTTCGAGGCGCTACCGAAGTGGACCACACGGACGCAACACCCATGCCCGCGCTATTCACCGCACTCACGCGGAATGTGTAAGAGGTCCCGTTTGTCAAAGATGTAATTGATGCAGAAGTTGCGGTTGATGTTCCGTTAATGAAGGAGAACCATGTACTTCCTCCGTTTGTGGAGTACTCAACTTCGTAATCGGTAATTGCAGTTCCACCGTTTGATGACGGTGCAGTCCAGTTCAATGAGATTGATGCATTACCTGGTGTTGCAACTACCGATAACGGCGCAGTTGGCACTGTTACTGGAGTTGCAGTGGTTGTAAGCGAAGCATTACCTGCACCTGCAGAGTTCACTGCTCGAATTTGCACGCTGTATGTCGTGCCATTCGCTAGCGCCGAAGTTCCGTTTGTCGAGAGCGCAGAAATGACAAGTGGGCTTGATGTACTGCCAACTGTTCGCGTCTGCCAGGTTGCTCCTCCATCGGTTGAGTACTGATACGACGTAATTGGGTTGCCGCCATCATCTCCTGGCGAGAAATAGACCGTGAGCAATGCGTTGCTTGTGTCAATGCGCGAAATTGTTGGCGCGGTTGGCGAGGTCAATGGCGTTACAGGCGACGAGGGCGCCGAAGGCAATCCCATTCCAACCGAGTTGATGGCATATACGCGGAAGTAATACGGAGTTCCGTTTGAAAGACCAGTTACTGCCGTTGCGCGAAGCGTTGACGTGCCATCCGAGAACAAAGCCCACGTTGTTCCATCTTCCGAGTATTCAATGAAATAGTCAGTAATTGCCGTGCCACCGTTAAATACTGGCGCCGACCATGACAGAGTTACCTGCTCATTAGCTGCTGTTGCAGTTGCGCTAAAGGGTGCATCGGGAACCGTTCGCGGAACCACTGCTGCCGAATTCGTTGAGTTCGCACCCGCACCCGCAGCGTTAACCGCAGCAATTCTGAACACATACGAACTGCCGTTCGTGAGCCCCGTAACCGTTTCTGAAGTAGACGTACTCGTGCCATCACTAAACGTTGTCCAAGAGGCACCATTATTCGAGGAGTATTGAATGATGTAGTCGGTAATTGAATCGCCGCCATTTGAAGTAGGTGCACTCCACGAAAGCGCAACTTCACCTTCCCCAGCTGTTCCGGTAACCGCAGTTGGTGCACCAGGTGTTGTGTAGGCAGTTACTGCACTTGACGAAGTGGAGTACGAACCATCACCCGCTGCATTGGTTGCGGCAACTTTGAATTTGTATGACGTTCCATTTGTCAGACCTGGGACGGTAAACGTTGTACTCGAAGACTGTGTTGCAGTCGCTGTGGACCATGTTCCGTAGTTATCGGTTCCCTGAGGCGCATACGACACTTGATACTGAATTATTGCGCTTCCACCATTATCGGCAGGAGCAGTCCAACTCACCACGACCTGAGCGTTTCCTGATACACCAGCAACCGCGGTTGGAGCATCGGGAGTCGTGAAGGGAGTAACCGCTGCAGACACCACCGAGTACGTACCGGTTCCACCAGCGTTTACCGCAGCAACACGGAATGTATATGCGGTTCCATTCGTAAGGCCCGTCACTGTGCATGAAGCAGTGGAGGAAACCGAGTCAGTAAACGTTGTCCAGTTGGTGCCATCACTTGAGTACTGCACCACATAATCACTGATCGCATTGCCACCAGTTGAAGATGGCGCACTCCACGACAGAACCACTTGCGCATTCCCCGACACACCAACCACTGACTGCGCAGCCGAAGGCGCAGTTCTTGGAACAACTGAGCTTGAAGAGGAAGATGGAAGACCTGTTCCGGCAGTATTTCTTGCACTAACCCTAAACACATACCCAGTTCCATTAACAAGGCCCGTAACGGTCACAGAAGCTGTTGTTGAGACAGAATCGGCAAAGGTAATCCATGTGGTGCCGCTGTTTGTTGAGTATTCAACGACGTAGTCAGTTAGCGGCGATCCACCATCTGACGTTGGTGCCGTCCACGACAGAGCAACCTGGCCTACTCCTGCAACACCCGATACCGAGGTTGGCTGACCTGGAACGGTAAATGGGATAACCGCCGTAGATGCAACCGAATAGCCACCAGTGCCAACACTGTTTTTTGCCGAAACTTGGAAGATGTATGAAGTTCCATTCGTGAGTCCTGTCACCACTGCCGAGGTTGCGCTGCTTACTGAATCGGTAAAGGTTGTCCAGGTTGATCCGCTATTCGATGAATACTGAATGTCGTAATCGGTAACTGCCCGACCACCATTTGACAGCGGTGCAGTCCACGACAACGACACCTGCGTATTCCCGCCCACACCGACAACATTTAATGGTGTTGACGGAACCGCTTGCGGTGTGACCGCACTGGTGTTTGAACTATACGAACTAGTTCCTGCAGCGCTTACTCCCGCAACTTTGAATATGTAGGCAACGCTGTTGGTCAACCCTGTAACCGTTGCAGAAGTTGCTGTTGAAGTTCCGTCGTTAAATGTTGCCCACGTCGTGCCATTGTTGGACGAGAACTGCACGATGTAATCGGTAATTGTGCGACCATTCGGAGCAGATGCTGTCCACGTAACCACAGCCTGCGAACTACCAGCTGCACCTACAACATTGGTTGGTGCTCCTGGCAGCGTGAATGGGTTGTAGGTAGTTGGTGTTGTTGCGAAGTTTGCTCTACCCCACCCGTTGATTGCAGCAACTCTGAACAGATAGTCAACACCGTTTGTTAAGCCAGTGACTGTGAGCGAAGTAGCAGTTGATGCAGTGTGACTAAACGATGTCCATGTTGACCCACTGTTTGACGAATACTGAACGTCATAGTTGCTAATTGCGTTTCCACCATTGCTTGTTGGTGCAGTCCACGTGAGTGCAACTTGGGTGTTTCCTGCAACGCCAGCAACGTTGGTTGGTGCAGCTGCAAAGTCCTGAATCAATACAGAGGAACTGTTGGCTGACCAAGCACCCTGGCCTGCGGCATTGATTGCAGCAACCTGAAAGATGTATGAAGTTGTGGGCGTGAGACCTGTTTGCGTGAAACTCGTCAGTGTCGACCCGGTAAGCGTTGCTGTTGACCACACGTTTGAGTTAACGACCGAAAAACGAACCGCATAACCCGTAATTGCACTGCCACCATTGCTCGCAGGCGCGGTCCATGTGACAGTTGACTGCCGCGCTCCAGTTGAAGCCGAAACCGATGTTGGCGCGTTGGGAACTGTGAATGCAATTTGCGTTGCAGAGCTTGTGGAGAACGAACCAGTACCCACCGCATTCCTTGCAGCCACGCGATAAATGTGCGCAACGCCGTTCGTCACTCCTGTAGTAGTCAATGAAGTAGCTGTCGAAACCGTGTCGGAATATGACAACCAAGAACTTCCGTTGTTTATTGAGTACTCAATGATGTAGTCGGTAATCGCACTTCCACCGTTGCTCACTGGAGCAGTCCAAGTCAAAGCAACTTGTGCATTTCCTGCAACTCCAACCAAGTTTGTTGGCGCCCCTGGCGCACCCACTGGAGTTCGTGCGGCGCTGCTTGCCGAGTAGGCACCAAGCCCTGCTTGGTTTGTTGCCGCTACACGAAACACATATGCGGTTCCGTTTGTTAAGCCAGTAACGGTTACCGATGCCGTTGCAGAAACCGTGTCGCTAAACGTCGTCCATGTCGAACCACTGTTACTTGAATACTGAATGGTGTAATCCGAAATTGTGCCGCCATTCGCAGCTGGCGCTGTCCAAGTAAGCGCAACCTGTGCGTTGCCAGCCGTTCCAACAATGTTCGTTGGTGCAACCATTGTTCCTACCGGCGTACCCGCCAAATACGATCGTTCAGAAACCACCCCATTACCCGCGGCGTTTATTGCGTACACGCGGTAGAAGTATTGGGATCCGTTAGTTAAACCGGTATCCATGAATGAAGTGGCAGTAGGAACTGCAACCCCGGCGAGGCCATAACAAGCACAGCCAGCGGTAAATGGGTAACGCTCAACCCCGTAACCCGTGATGGCACTTCCGCCATTACTCGTTGGGGCAGTCCAGGAGACCAATATTTGACGATCACCCGCCGTGAGCACTGGCTGTCCAGTAATTGTCGGCACAGTACGTGGCGTCGACGATGACGACGTCGACGAATTCGTGCTACTCCCTGCAGCGTTCTTGGCAAGTACGCGGAACACATACGCAGTGCCGTTTGTGAGTCCCGTTACGGTCACAGAAGTAGCATTCGAAGTTGTGCCACTGGCCCAAGCCGTCCATGTTGATCCGCTGTTTGACGAATATTCAAGGTCGTAATCGGTTATCGCGCTTCCGCCTGTTGCAGGCGCACTCCATGCAACCACTACTTGCGTATTTCCGGGCGTAAGCGTGGTGATGATTGGTGCATTCGGAACTGTTCGTGGAGTAGCTGATGCACTGTTGCCGAAGGCGCCCATGGTGGCGGGATTGATTGGAGCAACTCTGAAGTAATAGAGCGTGCCGTTCGTCAAGCCAGTAACTGTCACAGATGTCGTTGTTGAAACGCCATCGTTAAACGTTGTCCATGTGGAGTTGTTTGTTGAGTATTGAACCAGCCAATCAGTTACCGACGATGCGCCAGTGGGATGAATCGTCCAACTCAAACCGATTTGCGTACTCCCCGTACTTGCAACTGTTGGTGTTGCATTGCCAGGCGTAATACCTGGCACCGAAGTTACGGATGAAGAATAGGCACCTGTTCCAACCGCATTTATTGCCGCAACTCTGAAGTAGTAGGTGGAGTAGTTAGTTAATCCGGTAACGGTTACTGATGCAGTGGTTGAAACAGTGTCAGAAAATGTTGTCCAAGTTGAGTTGTCTGTCGAGTACTGCACGACATAGTCGGTGATGGCCGTTCCACCAGTAGATGGCGCTGTCCAAGCCAGCGCAACCGACGTACTCCCAAAAGTTGCTGTAAGTGCTGTCGGGGCATTTGGAACAGTTGCTGGAATAAGCGCCGAAGAGTTTGCGCTGTACGTGCCAGTCCCAGCCAAGTTGACAGCTGCTACTCGAAATAGGTAGCTCGTGCCATTCGTTAGCCCAGTGACTGTTGCCGAAGTAGTCGTTGACACCCCATCGCTAAATGTGGTCCAAGTTGAGCCGTTGTTGCTTGAAAACTGCACAACATAGTCAGAAATGTCCCGACCGTTGTCCGAAGCAGGAGCAAGCCATGTCAAGTCAACCTGAGTATCTCCACGCTCACCTGTTAGCGAAAGTGGTGCCGACGGTGACGTGAAAGGAATGTACGCAGGAGACGGGTCGGAATATGTGCCAGTTGTTCCTGCTGAAACATGCGCAACACGGAAGTGATACGCAGTGCCATTTGTCAGCCCGGTCACCGAACCTGACGTTGCAGTAGAGGCAGTACGCGAAAAGGCAGTCCATGTAGTTCCGCTGTCACTTGAGTACTGAATGAGGTAATTGGAAAACGGAGCAGTTCCAAACGTTGCACACCTAGAGCGCACCGCGTCAATCCATGCGCCTGACCTTGCATAGAAACCCTTGACGATCTGTCCAGCAGGGCAAGCAGAGTCCACGGTGGTTCCCGAAGAAGTTGCCGGCCACGAAGTGAGTTCTACCGAGTCAGATACAGCTGGCGGGGTCGCACATTTCAGCGACATGCTTTGCAACCAGTTACTTCCACCACGAATTGAGGTTGCAACTTTTCCAGTTGAGCAGTACGACCATCTGGAAGCACCTCCGCTGAACCATGTCAGAGTTGAGGTCAGCGAAGCATTTAGCGTTCCGTCGGAATTGATTTTTGTGCATCGCGCCTGAACGATGTTGTTGCTAGTCCCAGTCCCAATTCCAGTAATTGCATAGTCCGTTGGGCAGTCATTATTTGCTGCGCTGTTGCCGCCACCCAAATTTCCCAAGCTAATTGACGCATCACCAGTGGAACCAAAAGTTAATGGAAGATTGGAGTTTGGTGCTGTCCATGTCAGCGCGACACTCGCATTACCTGGCGTACCCAGAACATTGATCACTTGCTGATTTCCGTTTTGCACCGTTGGCGCTCTCGGAACTACTCCCAACGAGACTTCCGAATACCGACTGACATTTGTTCCATCAGTCGCCGAAACTCTGAAGACATATATCGTTCCGTTCGTTAATCCCGTAACGGTTGTTGATGTTGCACTTGAAGTTCCATCACTAAACGTGACCCAAGAAGATCCGTTGTTGCTTGAGTACTGAATGACATAGTCAGAAATAGCTGGCCCACTGCCAACTACTGGAGCAGTCCATGAAAGCGATACCTCGGTGTCACCCGATGTTCCAGCTACATCGGTAGGCGCTGGACTGTTTTCCGCTAGAGCATTGATGCTTCCACCGGGTGAAGTGTTGCTGCCGGAGTTTGTTGTTCCATTAGCAACAAGCGCCACGTAGCTTGAGCCGCCTCCACCACCCCATCCGCCAACAAGCGCGCCACTACCCGGGTCTGCGCCTCCGCCGCCGCCGAACCATCCGCCGCCTCCGCCACCACCTTCGTCATTGCTATTTCCACCCAAATACTGCGTTCCTGCGGTTCCGTTATAAGCAGCGCCGTATCCCGATGTTCCGCCAGCTCCACCTGCAGATTGAGTTCCTCCTGCTCCACCACGCGTTGCACCCGAAGTTCCGCCGGTCGTTCCACCGCCTACAGCGCCATTAGCAACATCACCCCCAGACACGGTGTTCGGAGTACTTCCAGCGCCTCCACCACCACCCGCGGTTACAAGATCTGATGATGCACCTTGAACACGAATTGCAGATCGACCGCCGCCAGACGCATAGCCAACCGAAAAGTTGACAATTGATCCGCCCCGACCGCCACCGCCGTACGTTGCAGGCGTTCGCCAAACATTGCTACCGAGACTTACCGGCGAAACGCCGCCACCAGCTTGACCAACAATGATTGTGTAACGCGAACCAGGAGTGACTGCAATTTCACCTTCGACATAGCCACCACCGCCACCATTGCCGCCCTTATACGTTGCATGCGAGCTATCACTACCGCCGCCACCTGCACCCAGTAGATACACGTACGCATACGTCACACCACTAGGAACTGTCCAAGTTTGATCACTTCCGGTGTAGTTGAACGTGTCGTAGACATAGGCACCACTAGACGCGTACTTCACCACAACACAACCATGTCCACCGATGGTGTTGGCAATGGTGTTGCTTCGTGTACCACCTATGCCGACACCAATGTTGCAAGCAGGAGTTGAAGCTGGGGCCGCTGAAACTACGTGCGGCGAAATTGTAAATACCGATGCTGCAACGATCACCATGGACGCGCATAGACGCAAAAGACTGCGCAAGCCAGCCTTCACACATACAGAAGTTCGGGGGAATCGGCTTGGCACGCATTACAAATTAGGAAAGTGAAAATTTTTTCCGCAAGCCACGACAAGGGTTTTCCCTCAGAAACACAAGAAAATTTCTAGCGAAATTTCGCTACTACTACACAAGTGCTATCGCGCAACCCTCAACCACTTGGCACAAAGTCTCACCTACAAATTTTTCACTGTTGAGTACTACTTGAGAGTCCAAAGTCTCAAGTACAACTTCACCCCCATTTTGTTGGAGTTTTACAGCGCCAGTTATAGCAATGACAGCTTCAGCTTCTGGCATGTCTATAGAGCCGCCCGCGCGAACAATGTGCAAGTGTTTTTCGGCTGCACCGTCGCGCACCATTAAATTCACGGCTCGCATTGGGCCATCAATCAGCGTTGCGAACACCACATCGTCGCCACGGAACTTGGTAATTGATCCTGGCTCGCATCGATGATCTACTCCGTTGATATTCAGCACCACTCCGTTGCCATCGGCAACACAAAATTCGCGGTTCACTCCAGGGAAAACTGAAAACGGAACATCTTGTGTGATGTCGGCAGTAGAAAGTCGCCACGTCCAATCATCTGGCAGCGATCCATCACACGTAATTTCGTACTGCACACCGAGCCCGTTCTTCCAAGGCTGTGGCGTGCGATCAACTGCGCGCTGAATTTCTATGGACAATATTTATTGCCCTTTGCACGGAACATTTGCGCACTGTCTAACTGCGCTTGAGTGACACCAATTGCTGTGGTGAAGTCCAGCCCACAAATCACTGTGCTGGTGAAATTGGCATTCGTGAAATTGGCGCCGGTAACTATTGCGCCAGTGAAGTTTGCGCTACCCAAATTTGCGCCGGTGAAATCGGCATTTGAAAGGTCTGCACGAATAAACGTGGTCTGCTTTAGGTTTGTGCGCACGAATTTGGCACCCTGCAAATTGGCCACGCTGAAATCGGTGAATTCAAGCTTCAACAACGAATAGTCGGCGCCTACCAGATACGAGAATTGGCACTTCAACACCGTGACGCACTTCAGGTCTACTTCGGGCATCGTGGTGGTGGTTTCAGGCACCGTGACGGGCACGGTTTCCGGAGTGGAGTCAGCCACTTCCGGAGCGATGGTGTCTACCGCCGAATCGATAACGGTTGAATCGCTAGGAACTGAGTTCGAACCACTTGGGGTGTCATTCAACGAACAGCCAGCCAAGACCCCTGCCAGTGCTGCGATACCGAAGATTTTGCGCGCGAATTTCACAAACCCACAGTAGGTGCTGCGTTGCTACGGTTGAGGGAGCATGACTACTTCAACTTCTTGGGGCACACCAGACATGGTGTCGCAGCTTTCACGTGTCCTGGTTCGCACACCAACAACTGTTGGCAAATTCGTAGAAGAGGGTTTCTGGCGCATGCCCGACACCACCGAGCTACTGAAAGAACACGAGCAATTCACCAATTTGCTTGAAAGCCTGGGCTGCCAGGTGGACGTTGCCTCCCCAGTTGAAGGCCTTGTCGATGCCGTTTATATGCACGACCCCATGATCATGACCCCACATGGTGCAATTTTGCTGCGCATGGCCAAGCCAGTTCGTTCGCCAGAGCCTGCTGAATTTCGTAAAGACTTAGAGCGCATTGGCGTGCCAATTCTTGGTCAACTGACCGAGCCCGCATTTGCCGACGGCGGTGACAAGGTGTGGCTCGATGCCAAAACCTTGCTCATTGGTCACGGCTATCGCACGAACCAAGATGGCATCGATCAAATTCGCGCATTACTCGCACCTCACGGTGTTGACGTGTTCTCATTCGATCTCCCCCATTACGAAGGACCAGGTGCAGTGTTGCACCTGATGTCGGTGTTGTCGCCTATTGCTCACGACAAAGCAGTGGTGTACGAACCACTTGCACCAGTTCGTCTGTTGCAGTTTTTGGAATCGCGCGGAATTTCGTGGTTCACCGTGAGTGAAAAAGAAATGCTCACACAGGGCGCAAACATTTTGACCATTCGACCAAATGTTGTGGTGCTTGCTGCGGGCAACCCAGAGATTGAAGGAAAACTTCGCGAAGGCGGAGTTGAAGTACACGTGTTTGCGGGCAACAACGTCGCAGTAAAAGGCGACGGTGGTCCAACCTGCCTCACTGCACCACTATCGAGGGTGTGATGAGCGAGTTCTCTGGCAAGGTTGCCATCGTTACTGGTTCGTCAAGCGGCATTGGAGAAGCCATTGCACTTCGCCTTGGCGAACTTGGCGCAAGCGTTGTAGTTAACTCTGCAAATTCTGTTGAAGCCGGTAAAGCAGTCGCCGCAAAAATCGGCACGAACGCCATGTACGTGCAAGCAGACATCAGCGATAAAGATGCAGGGCAAAATTTGCTGGATGAAACCATTAAGCGTTTCGGAAAACTCGACATCTTGATTAACAATGCAGGTTGGACTTCACTCGTTGCGCATCACGACCTTGAGGCACTTACCGATGAGATCTTCCAAAAGACTTTTGAAGTAAACGTGTGGGGCACGTGGGCGCTCACGAAAGCCGCAATGCCGCTGCTGAAGAAAAGTGACGACGGCAACGTGGTCACCATCACATCAATTGCCGGCGTGCGACCAGTTGGCAGTTCAATCGCCTATTCCATGTCGAAGGCTGCTCTCAATCACATGACACTGCTCTTGGCCAAGAGTTGTGGCCCTGTTCGCGTGAATGCTGTTGCACCAGGCTTAGTTGAAACACCCTGGACAAAGGACTGGGCTGACCAGCACGCAGGCGTAAAGGCAATGGCGCCTCTTGGCCGATCGGCTACTCCCGAAGACTGCGTGGAAGCGACGCTTGGATTACTGCGAACCAAGTACGCAACGGGTCAGGTGTTTGTTGTTGACGGTGGCTTAACGCAACGAATGTAATTCGTTATTGCGTGCGGTCAGCAAATTCTTTCATTGCTGCCATTCCGTACAACAAAGCACCAGTTGCTACGACAAAAAAAATGACGCAACCAAAACCGAACAATGCTGCTTGTGACATGCTCTATCTATCCTTTGATCCTGCAAGTAAAAATGCACCAAGTGCCAAAATGGATGGCACCCAAACACCTACGTAAATTCCATTCAGGCGATCGGTTACTTCTTCACCGCTGAAGTAGAGAAATACGCTCATCGCCAGGCTGGCAGCAGCCGCAAGAAGCGTGGTTGCTTGCAATATTTTCTTAGGAGTCATGTATCAATTGTCTCATACTTTGGTCTTGATTGGGTGCCATGCCACCAGTCATCACAAAGTTTTCGTAACAAAACTGCAATATTGTCTGCCTAGCCAGGTGCCCAAAAATAGGTAAAGATTTACTTGGCTAGTCATAGAGGCCGTCGGCCTTTAGGCCAATCGAAAGGCTATGTATCAATGAATGAAGCAACAGGACTCGTTGTAAGCAATTACAACTTGGTTTACAACGCACTGTCATTCGCAACAGCAACATTGGGAATTGCATTCGTGTTCTTCTTGGTGTCACGCAATCGAGTGTCAGTGAATTACCGCAGTGCCGTAACAATGTCCGCAATGATTTGCGGTGTTGCCGGATACCACTACTGGAGAATGTTCACCAACTTCGCTGAAGGCGGTTGGAACGAAGGTTACCGCTACGCAGACTGGCTCCTCACCGTGCCATTGTTGGTAGCAGAGCTTGTCGTAGTAGCTGGTGTATCAAAGGAAGTTGCCAAGAAGATCACGCCACGTTTGGTGATCGCAGCACTTTTGATGATCGCAACCGGTTACCCAGGAGAAGTGGCAGAACATGGCAGCACCGAACGCTACGTTTGGTTCTTCATTTCTTTCGCATTCATGCTCTATGTGCTCTACGAATTGTTCGCAGGAACAATTGGCAAGACACTCAAGTCGCAGACCGGAGAAATTGGCAAGAAGCTCAACAACCTTCGTTACGTATTGGTTGTTACATGGACTATCTACCCAATTTTCTACCTACTCGGTGACTCGACCTCTTTCGTTGCAAAGATTTTCAATCTTTCAACAGAAGAATCAGCAACAGTTATTCAAGTTGGTTACTCAATCTCAGACATCCTTGCTAAGGCTGGCTACGGATTGCTCATCCTTGGAATTGCAACCGCTCGTTCGGATGCAGAGGGATACCGCGCCGCTTAACGCGAAGCGTTTACGAAAAAGCCCCGGCTTCGGCCGGGGCTTTTTTATTTACAGCGTTAGATCGCGCGCAGAGCGCGACGCAACAAGTCGAGCGCACTAATCACACTGAGTTGACGCATAGTGTCGCGATTGCCTGGCAACTGCAACATTGCCGATTGAGTCGAGCCATCGGGCAAAGCCAAGCCAACACACAGCGTTCCTGGCTTCATGCCTTCTTGATCTGCTGGGCCTGCAACGCCAGTGAGCGCCAAACCCACACTTGCGCCAAGCACACGCTGAGCGCCCTTGGCCATTTCAATTGCGGCGCTTTCGCTGACCACCGGGCCATTGGTTACACCGAGTACATCAAACTTCACTTCGCTGGCATACGACACCACGCAGCCGCGCAACACATCGCTTGAACCCGCAATGTTGGTGAGACGTCCCGAGACCAACCCACCCGTTACCGATTCGGCGAGACCAAGGGTAAGACCCCGTTCGCGCATCATGTTCAACACCACCGATTCCATGGTGTCGGTATCGGTTCCAAACACAATGTCGCCAACGGCGTGACGCACCTTGGCATCCCACACATCGAGCAACGTGGTTACTTCAGCAGTAGTCGTTGCCTTAGCGGTAAGGCGCACCTTGATACCCTCCCACCCACTTGCCAAAAACGCCAGCGTTGGGTTGCCCACCTTTTCCAGTTCGTCAATCACGTCAAACAACCGCTCGTTTAAGCCGCTTTCGCTTTCACCCCACGTGCGCAATGTTCTGCTGGCAATTACCGATGCGGAGCCTGATCGCTTCAATAAATCAGGAAGAATTCCGCGTTCAAACATTTCGTACAGCTCGTATGGCACGCCAGGAACTGCGTAAATGACTTTGTCACCAACAGGGCACACCAGCCCCGGGGCCGTGCCACGGCGTTGCTCAATGATGCTGGCGCCCTTAGGCACCATTGCTTGGCGCATATTGATTTCAGGCATGCGGCGGTTACGTGAGGCAAACATTTCGGAAATGACCATGCCCACTTCATCGTTGAACTCCAATTCAACGCCCATGATTTCGGCAATTGCTTCGCGCGTAATGTCGTCGTGTGTTGGCCCAAGACCACCACAGATGATTACCGCGTCAGCGTCATCAAGCGTCGAGCGAATGGCTTTCACCATGCGGCCCAAGTTGTCACCAACTTTTACTTGCAAACAGGAATCAATTCCCGCCGCCGAAAGTTGCTCCCCTAACCACGACGAGTTGGTGTCAATAATTTGACCAAGCAGCAATTCGGTGCCAATGGCAACTACATCGCAACGCATGCGTTATGCCTGCTTGCGGGCTTTTACAGCAACTGCTGCGTACTGCAGACCGCTATACAGCGTGAGTGCTGTGGCAATAACAAGTGAACCCTTAGCCAAGTAGTCGTAATCGGCTGCGCTCCACGGCAATACTGCAAAGCCCACAGAAACCTGCTGCGCCAGTGTTTTGAATTTCGCAGCCTTGCTTGCAGGAACGCTGACACCCTTTGCGCCCGCAAACACTCGATACAAACTGATAGCTATCTCGCGGGTTGCAATAATGCCCACCAACCACACGCTGAACATGCCACGATCAACGAGCACAAACATTGCGCCAAGCACACATACCTTGTCGGCAAGTGGGTCAAGAAAGGCGCCACTGCGGGTAACGCCTTGTTTGCGCGCAAGTTGACCATCGATCAAGTCGCTCAAGCACAATATGAACCACAACCCAGTTGCCGCCCACGAGCCAACATTGTCATCTGGAATGATGGCAAACATCAGCGGCGACACCAATAGTCGGCTGACAGTAATGGCGTTAGCCCAGGTACGAATTGCGCTTGGGTCAGTTGCCATGGTTTCTATTCTTCCTCATCAAAGGCATTGGTATTTGCACCGGCCGCAAGTAAATCTGGGCCCATTGCATCGGCAATCGTCACATCAAAAAACTTGCCCACTTCAAGTGACTCACTCACGTGTACAACACCGTCAATTGATGGTGCCTCGCGGTGCGTGCGACCGATACCCCGCTCATCAACCAACACATTTACTGTTTCGCCAATCAGATCGTCGCGACGCGATGCGGTGATGGCGTCTTGCAATTCACGAAGTTCGGCAATGCGCTCGTTCATTAGCGACTGATCCACATGATCTGGCTGAGTCATGGCATGAGTTCCCTCTTCGGGGCTAAAGGTAAAGAAGCCGCACCAGTCCAATTGCGCTTCTTCAACGAACCTCAGCAACTGGTCGTGGTCTTCTTCGGTCTCTCCCGGGTAGCCAACAATGAAGTTGCTACGAAACGCAGCCTGCGGACTAAGCGCGCGAATGTCTTCAATGCGCTTCAAGAACCGTTCACCATCGCCCCAACGACGCATGCGTCGAAGGTGCGGCTTACTCACATGCTGCAAAGAAAGGTCGAAATACGGAAGGTTGGTTTCCAACATTGCGTGAATGAGTTCGTCGGTGAGATCACTTGGGTATAGATACAACAAACGTGTACGCGCCACTCGCTTGGCCACAGCCTGCACCAACGGAACAATTGACCCTGCGCCAAGTTCGCTTGGTCGGTCTTTGCCATAACTGGCGAGGTCTTGAGCAATAAGCACGATCTCTTGCACTTCAAGTTCGTCTACTTCGCGCAAAATTTGTTCAATGTCGCGACTGCGCTGCGGTCCGCGGAATGAAGGAATTGCGCAGAACCCACAATTGCGGTCGCAGCCTTCCGCAATTTTTACGTACGCCCACGGCGCTGTCGACTTCGGTCGTGGCAAGTTCAACAAGTCAAATGATGGAATTGGTGCACTTGACACCGCAATTGGCTTCTTGCCGAACTGCACGGGCACTCCAAAACCGGCGACTTGATCAACTTCTGGCAAGGCATCAGCGAGTTCTTGGCCATAACGCTCAGCCATGCAACCAGTCACCACAATGCGCGCACCGTCTTTACGCTGCGACTCAAGTGCGAGCACGGTGTCGATACTTTCCTTACGAGCGTCTTCAATAAACGCACAAGTATTCACCACTACTACGTCGGCAAGTGATGGGTCATCGGTTGCAACTAAGCCATCGGCAAGCAGTGTGCCCATGATTTTGTCGGAGTCGACATCATTCTTTGGGCAGCCCAACGTCTCGATGTAAAAACGTTGCTGCACAGCAAGACAGTCTACCTATACGGCGGAGATGCTTTACGCAACGAAAAAGGTCTTTTACAATTTTCCTATGAAAATGACTGAACTCATGATTCGCTGGGTGCCAACACTTCTTGCATTTCCACTAGGAGGCGCAATTGCAAAGATTGCTTTGGGTGGAGCTAGCAACCTTGGCAGATCCGTAGGTGGTGGCTTGATTGTTGGCTTTGCAGTCGGACTCATCCAGTTCATAGCAATAAAGCGGTATGGGATTACCACTTCTTGGATAACGGCCACAGTGCTTGCAACTGTTTTTGCAGCGGCAGTTAATTCTTTTGCATTTTCATTTAAATTTGATTCTGTATCGCTAACTGGATCAGGGCTCGTAGCAGGCTCACTTGTTGGAATCGCTCAAGCGCTCTCGCAATCCCGAGACCCGAGGTTCGCGCTTGTTTGGTCAATAAGCACGGCCATCGCGTGGTCTCTGGCGTGGTTTATTACATCAAAGGTAATTGTTGACCCAGAGGCGCAATATCAAGTCTTCGGATCCTCTGGCGCGCTTGTTGCGACAGTGGGATTGGGAGTTGTTCTAAAGTTTGCGCTTCCTTGGATTAGCTCGGCAGCAGATTTAGTAAAGTAGAGCGCCAAAAATGGAAACATTCATTGTGATTGCCATCTGCATTGGTTGCGCTGTTGCTATTTTTGCATCTCAAAACGATGATTAGAAGTTGAGTTTCAAGCCCTTGTACGGCCACGGCATAGACACCAATCGGCCCGTGCCCGACAGCGTGATGTATGCAGTTTTGAAATCTGGCCCACCGAAGCAAATGTTTGTGGTGAGTGGGTCACCAGTGAGAATTTGCTCCAGCACTTCTCCCTGTGGCGAAATAACGGTGATACCAGCGGTTAGCAAACCGATTGTCGCAACGCATACGTTTCCGTCGCCATCAATTGCAAGCGAGTCAAATAACTGCTGGCCTGGCAACCCGCAAAGACACACCGAGGGATCAAACGGACTAAACGAGGCGGTTTCACCGGGACCAGTGATTGCCAAGTGGAACACTCTGCCCGTGTGAGTTTCTGCCCAATACAACGTGTTGCCATCTGGCGAAAGGCCGATGCCATTGGGTGAATTGGTGGGAAACACCACTTCCTTAATCATTGAGCCATCAATTTTTGCGTAATAGATGCCACTCAAGTCAGCATGCCGACCGTGGCGAATGCCGTGATCGGTGAACCACATGCCGCCGTGCGCATCAAACACAATGTCGTTTGGTCCGCGCAGTTTGTTGCCATCGCATTCGGTATACAAATCTTTCAGTTCACCGGTTTCCATGTCAAGGCGTTGAATGCGCCCACCGATGTAGTCGGCTTCCACCATCTCTCCTGGAAATGTGAGACCAAAGAAATCAACTTCACCAAACGATCCACCGTTATTGCAAACATACAAACCACCGTCTGGCCCAAATGCAATTCCGTTTGGACCTCCGAGAACTTCAGCAATGGTGTCTTTCGTGCCGTCTGGTTTTACGCGCGTAATTTTTTTGCCAAACATTTCTGCCACGATCACGCTGCCGTCCGACATCGCAATGGGGCCTTCAGGAAAACGGAGACCAGATGCAACTTCAGTAAAATCAGCCATGGGCAAACATTACGCCTTTTTTGAAGCGCGAATTTACGGGGCTAGCTACCCATTTGAAGTTGTTCGAGTTCTTCAACGGTCATCAGCACTTCACGAGGGCGTGAGCCTTCGCTTGGGCCCACGATGCCGCGAGATTCGAGCAAGTCCATAATGCGTCCAGCGCGAGCGAAGCCAATTTTCAGCTTGCGCTGCAACATTGACGTGGAGCCCTGTGCGCTGCGCACCACCAAGTCCATGGCTTGACGCAACAGCTCGTCGTCATCGGCATCGCCAGTGGTTCCGCCAAACAAACTGTCGCTTGCGTTGCCGTTTGCGCCTTCGCCATCAACACCCGACACGTACACCACCTCAGGCGCCTGCCTGCGCCAGTGCGCAACAACTTTGCGCACTTCGCTTTCGTCCACCCATGCAGACTGCACGCGCTGAGCAACCGAGGTGTTTCCTGGCAGCAGCAACATGTCACCCTTGCCAATCAGTTTTTCTGCACCTGGTTGGTCGAGAATGACGCGGCTGTCGGTAAGGCTTGAAACCGCGAACGCCATACGCGCAGGTATGTTGGCCTTAATAACGCCAGTGATGACGTTGACGCTTGGACGTTGCGTTGCGACGATGAGGTGAATACCGACCGCGCGAGCTTTCTGTGCAATACGAGTGATGCAGTCTTCAACATCGCGTGCGGCAACCATCATGAGATCGTTCAACTCGTCCACCACAATCAAAATGAATGGCATGCGCTCAAACGATTTCTCGGCGCCTTCTTCACTTTCCAACTCGCCCCGGTCGTAAGCGGCATTGAAACCGGTGATGTCACGGAAGCCGGCTTCAACCAACAGGTCGTAGCGACGCTCCATTTCCTTCACTGCCCAACCGAGTGCGTTTGCTGCTTTCTTCGGGTTGGTTACTGGCGGTGTGAGCAAATGAGGAAGGCGTGCGTATTGCGCCATTTCCACTTGTTTTGGGTCGATCAAAATCATGCGCACTTGCTCTGGTGTTGAGCGCATCAGCACCGAGGTGATGATGCAGTTAATCGCGCTCGACTTACCAGCACCGGTAGTTCCTGCAACCAACATGTGCGGCGTGGTGGAAATATTCAAGAACACCGAACGACCAGCAATGTCTTTACCAACACCAACATCGAGTGGGTGCATTGCAGCACGCGCTTCTGTCGACACCATCAGGTCGCCAAGTGACACCAATTCGCGTTGCGCGTTTGGCACTTCAATACCAATTGCCGACTTGCCAGGAATTGGCGCAAGAATTCGCACGTCAGTAGCAGCCATTGTGTATGCAATGTCTTTAGACAGCGATGTAACTTTGGCAACCTTCACACCGCCACCGAGTGACAACTCGTAACGCGTAACAGTTGGGCCGCGTGTGTAGTCCACCAACTCGGTTTCTACGTTGTGTTCCTTCAACGCATTCACCAAAATTTCGCCGCGCTCTTCTGTGGCTTTTACATCGGCTTTTTCGTGACGCGTAATGGTGAGCAAATCTAAGTTTGGTAATGCCCAGACGCTCGGCTTCGCACCCGGGCCAAGAGGCATCTGTTGCGGTGCAGCCTTTTCAATTTTTGCTGCAGATGGGTTTGCAGCCGATGTAACTATTGGCTTGTCTTTCAACAGCGGTTTACGAACACGGCGAGGCTTTTCTTCTTCTTCCTCCTCGTCGTCCTCTTCAACTTCTTCTACTACGGCCTTGTGCTTACGGCTCTTTGGCGCTTCGTCAAGGTCGATGTCGTAAAAAATTGGCTCGCCGTATTCATCGAACTCTTCAGCTGACTGGCCATCATCTTCTGACGAACGAAAGTTTTCAAGTGACACGCCATTGGCCCACGCTTTAATGCGACGATACAGCTGAGCTGGTGAATTGCCTGTAATCAACAACACTGCGCAGAACATCACGGCAATCAGAACAATGACCGCTGCGAAAGGTCCCAACAAACTTTGTAGTGGTTCGCCAACGATCCAACCGAACCAACCACCCGTGCGCGATACCGACGCGTTGTCGAGATCACCAAAGGACGTTCCCCAAATAATGTGCACGACAGCAAGAATTCCTACACACAACACCGTCCAACCAAATGCAAGACGGATGCGATGCTGTAGTGACTTCCTATTGATTGATGCGAAACCCGCGGCAACGATGACGATCGGTAGAACGAAACGGCCAACGCCGAGAAGCGAAGAGAACGTAGTGTCGAGCAAACGTCCCAGTGGGCCTGCAAATTCCACATAAATAGACATCGACAACAAAATGCCGAAGCAAATGAGCGCTACCCCACCAAACTCGTGGCCTCGACCCGCCATCACCGTCTTCAAAACCGATTCGCGGCGCTCGCGACGGCGCGGCATGCGGAACGACTCAATCTCGTCTTCGTCTACGGGCGCATGGCTACGCACGATCTTTTTGCGCACGCCGGAGCCCGATTTCGAGGCTGGGCGCGTGCGGGAAGACCCCTTTCGGGGCTGTGCGGCCATGCATCAACAGTAGTGAGGGGGTACTGCCCCTTTGAGGCATACCCCATATATCCCCTAGGAAAACCTTGTAGCACCTAGTGCTACGATTGGCTCATGTCAACAGTCATCACCCAACGCGAACTACGGAACGACAATGCAGACATCATGCGACGACTCGACGAAGGCGAATCTTTCATCGTCACCAGCAACGGTCGACCAGTTGGTGAACTCAACCCTCTCCATCGCCCTCGATTCGCTTCTTCAATAGCCGCCGCCGCGATGTTCGCATCTGCACCTCCTATTGATGCAAAGAAGTTCAGTAAAGACATCGACTCCGTGATCGATCAAGGTATTTCACCTCGTGCCTAAATCCAAAGCTGTTCGAGGATTACTTGATACATCGGTTGTCATTGATCTTGAAAAAATAGAACGTGCTCAGCTTCCTGCCGAATTTGCGATTAGTGCGATCACCATGGCCGAATTAGCTGCCGGACCTCACGCAACGAATGATCCAGACGAACGTGCACGGCGTCAAGAACGATTGCAGCGGGCAGAAGCATTGGTAGACCCGATTCCATTCGATACTGCATCATTTCGCGCATACGGCAGAATTTACGCTGCAGTTCATACTGCAGGACGTAAACCTCGCGGAGCACGACTCGCAGACTTACTCATTGCTGCAACAGCTAGCGCACACGATCTTGCTTTATACACGCGAAACCCTGATGACTTCAAAGGGCTCACTCACATCATCAACGTGGTGGCAATTTAGATTCGCTAGATCTCCATCACGATTGGCACGATCATCGGACGACGCTTCGTGCGTTCCGAGACAAACTTGCCAGCAGCACGACGCACTTCTTTTTCCAGAGCGTCAATATCGCGAGTGCCGCCCTTCAGAGCTTTTTCCACCGCGCGTGCAACTGTTTCACACGCCTCTTCAATGAGGTCTTCGGCTTCAGGTGCGTACACCCAACCGCGCGTAATAATTTCAGGCCCAACCAGCACCTTGCCTGCCTCAACGTCCACTGACACCACTGCAACAACCACGCCCTCTTCGGCCAGCACTTTTCGGTCGCGCAACACGCCCTGACCAACGTCGCCAACAATGCCGTCCACATACAACATGCCTGCGGGAACGCGCTCTTTGCGCTCAATTCCGTTGTCGGTAATTTCAATCACGTCGCCGTCTTCGCACAACACAATGTTCGATTCGGGAATGCCCATGGTGCGGCCATGGCGCGCGTTCGCAACCATGTGGTGATACTCACCATGAATTGGCACGAACCATTCAGGTTCGGTAATCGACAAATACATCTTCAAGTCTTCGGCTTGCGCGTGACCAGTTGCGTGCACATCGGCAATTCCCGAGTGCACAACGTCTGCCCCACGTCGAAGCAAGCCATCAATTACGCGATTCACGTTTCCTTCGTTGCCAGGTATTGCATGGCTCGAAAAAATCACCGTGTCGTCGTGGCCAATTGTGACGAACTTGTTGTCGCCACGCGCAAGCAGGCTGAGCGCCGCCATTGGTTCACCCTGCGAACCGGTAGAAATAACGCATACGCGTTCTGGCGGATAGTCATCGATTTCTTCAACATTGATGTACGACTTGTCAGGCAGTTTGATAATGCCTAAGTCGCGAGCCATGCGAATGTTGTTGATCATGGATCGACCAAGCGGGGCAACCACTCGCCCGCTTTCTATTGCCGCATCAGCAATTTGCTGCACACGGTGAATGTGGCTGGCAAAGCTTGCGGTAATGATTCGACGTGTTTTGTGCTCGGCAAACAGCTGGCGAAGTACAACACCAACCGACTTTTCAGACGGTGCTGATCCACGCTCTTCCGCATTCGTGCTGTCCAGCATGAGCAAACGAACACCGTCGCCTGCTGCGAGTGCACCTAAACGCGCCAAATCTGTACGGCGATCGTCCACTGGAGTGAGGTCAATTTTGAAGTCGCCCGAGTGAATAATGACGCCTTGCGGTGTATGCAATGCAATTGCGTGTGCATATGGAACCGAGTGAGTCACCGGAATGAACTCAACATCGAACGGCCCAATGCGACGGCGCTCGTTGTCTTTCACCGCAATCATTTCAGTTTTGCCAAGCAACCCTGCTTCTTCAATGCGGTTGCGTGCAAGACCAAGCGTTACTTGCGATCCATAAATTGGGAACGACATTTCGCGCAACAAGAACTGCAAGCCACCAACATGGTCTTCGTGTCCGTGCGTTGCAACGCATGCTTCAATGCGATCAGCGTTTTCGCGCAACCACGTGAAGTCAGGCAACACCAAATCAATGCCGTGCATATCGGCGTCTGGGAACATGAGTCCGCAGTCAATGAGTAACAAGCGATTGTCTTGCTCAATCACCATGCAGTTTCGACCGATCTCGCCGAGACCTCCGAGGAAGATAATGCGAACTGGCGCTGCCATTAGTTGCTTGCTGCGCGAGCCGCGCGAAGGTTTTCGAGCACCTTCTTCGCACGATCTTCAAGACCAGCAGGTGGCGGACCCATCGGCAAACGCGCTTCACCAACTTCAAGACCAAGCAGATTCATCATGACTTTGCTCGGCAACGGGTTCGGGTTATCGTCCCCTGTTTCAAACATAAAACTTTCAAGCAAGCGTGCATTCACGCGGCGTGCGCCAGCGGTGTCGCCCTTTTCCCACAGGTTGAACATCTCTTGATGGTCTTGTGCACACCAGTGTGTTGCCACACCAATAACGCCAGTTGCACCAATGGACATGAACGGCAAGGTGAAAATGTCGTCGCCGCTGTACAACTCGAAACCAGCTGGTGCCTGACTCATGAGCACAGCAGATTCCGAAGGGCTACCTGCGGCATCTTTCAGCGCAACCACGTTCTTTACTTCGCGCGCAAGCTTCAACAACAGCGGCGTTGAAATCTTGCGACCGGTGCGCACAGGAATGTCGTACAACACCACTGGCAACTCAGTTGATTCACACACCGCGCGCATGTGCGCTTCAATGCCTGCCTGCGAAGGACGGTTGTAGTAAGGAGTAACAGCCAAAATGCCAGCAACACCTAGTTTGCTGGCTTCCTTCGTCATATGAATGGAATGCGTAGTGTCGTTCGACCCTGTTCCAGCAATAACGGGAATGGTGACTGCCCCAACAACGGCTTCAAACAAGCTCAGTTTTTCGGCATCGGTCAGTACGGGTGATTCGCCAGTGGTTCCAGCAACAACAAGACCGTCATTGCCATTGTCTTGCAGCCATTTGGCCAAGCGACGAGCACCATCCAAATTCAGCGAGCCGTCCTTATGGAACGGCGTAACCATTGCTGTAACTACACGCCCAAACCTTGCCATTTAAGAAAGACTAGTTGCCAGCAACCAGTTCGGACCCAAGTTCGAATTTGGTGAATTCTTCACCAGTGTCTTCGTGGTCCTCGAACTGGATAACGCCCATTTCTTCAAAACGATGGCGTAGCCACTTGTCATTGCGGTCAAGCAGCCCAAGCTTCTTACAGTTCGGAACAATCTTGGCGAACAGCAACTGCTGAAAGAACGCACGCGTTGGGTCTTGCAAGACCAATGGAACAACATCGCGTGGATTCACGCCCATGCGCTCCCACACTTCTTGCTGCAAGAAACGATCGCGCATACGAATGCTTGCTTCAAACGCGAACTCTTGGCGATCCTTAATTTCTGCATCCGACATTCCGTCGTACACCTCTTTAAGGCTGAGTACGCCGAAAGCAACGTGACGTGCTTCGTCGCTCATGACGTAGCGAAGCAACTTCTTCAACAACGGCTCACCGGTGAGTTCGTGCATGTAACCAAATGCAGCAAGTGCAAGACCTTCAACCATGATCTGCATTCCGAGGTACGTCATGTCCCATCGGCTGTCTTGAATGATGTCGTCAAGCAACATTCCCAAGTGAGCATTCACTGGATACATGCCACCAAGTTTTTCGTTCAAGTACTTTGCGAACACTTCAACGTGACGAGCTTCATCCATTACCTGAGTTGATGCGTACAACTTTGCGTCGTACCAAGGAACGGTCTCCACAATTTTTGCTGTGCAGATAAGCGCGCCTTGTTCGCCGTGCAAAAACTGCGACAACATCCAACGACGTCCTTCAATACCAAATTCCAACCACTCTTTATCGCCCCACTTTGCAAGAGGAGTGCCCGAGTAAAACGCTGGATCAATTCCTGCACCGATTGCTGCTTGGTCTGCAGCGATGGTGCGCTCGATGTCAACTTCGGTTTCCCACGGAAGATCTAATTCACCGTTCCACTGACCCGTCTTCGCTTTTTCATACAGCTTGCGTAGTGGCGGACGCGCCAATGTGTAGTCCCACGTGAAAATAGTTTCACCGGCACCCTGTACCGAGTGGCTCTTTGCATTTGGATCAGTATTTCGAACACTGAGAATTGCCTCAATGTCGTTGATCTGATCGCGGCCAATGATTTGTTCGTTGCTGTTATGCGTAACGGTCATAAGACTCAGCGTATAACGCCAATTCGCCTCAGTTAGTGTTGGGGCGCTGGCCTGGGCACCCGCCCGCCAGTCCCAACCGTAAGAAAGGCATATTTATGCGTAAATCCCTTATCGGTCTGCTCGCAGTAGCAGGCCTCACCCTGTCGGCTTGTGGCGGAAGCAGCGAGTCTTCAGACACCACCGCAGCAGCAGGCACCTCGGGCAATGAATGCACCACTGGCAAGACCCTTGCTGAAGGCACGCTCACCATTGGCACCGGCAACCCAGCATTTAGCCCATGGGTTGAAAATGATGCTCCAGAATCCGGAGAAGGTTTCGAAGCAGCAGTTGCATACGCAGTAGCAACGCAACTCGGATTCTCCACTGAAAACGTTTCATGGGTTCGCACCAGCTTCGATGAAGCAATTCAGCCAGGCGCAAAAAACTTTGACTTCAACTTGCAGCAGTACTCCATCACCGACGAGCGTAAGCAAACTGTTTCGTTCAGTGATCCGTACTACACCACCAACCAAGCAATCGTTGGTTATGCAGACTCAGTAGCAGCAAGCGCAACCACCGTTGCCGAGTTGCAGGGTTTGAAGTTTGGTGTGCAGTCAGGAACCACCAGCTTGGAGTTTTTGAACACCGTGGTCATGCCAACGAACGAGCCATTTGTTTACGACGACAACGCAGCTGCAAAGGCCGCGCTTGAGGCGAAGCAGATCGACGCAATTGTTGTTGACTTGCCAACCGCGTTCTACATTTCGGCAGTTGAAATTGAAGGCACCAAAGTGATTGGTCAGTTCCCTGCCAGCGAAGGCACAGTTGCAGACCAATTCGGATTGGTATTCGACCTTGACAATCCACTCGTTGAGTGCGTCAACATTGCACTTGCAGCATTGAAGGAATCAGGCGAGCTCGCAACGATCGTGCAGACCTGGTTGTCAGACAAGACCAGCGCACCAGTAATTAGCCTCGGCTGATTTCGCGTTAGGAAAAACGTACGCAACTACAAACTGAACGAAAAGAGTTTGAACGACGGCAGCGCCGGCGTAGCAATATCATTGCTGCGCTGAGCACTGCCGTCGTTGTTGCGCTCGTCGTGTTTTTGGTTCCGCGCATGCCGCGCTGGGACCGCGTAAAAAAGTCATTCTTCGACTGGGAACGTCTCTCCGATTCGTTTCCACGATTACTTGAAGCGTTCATTCTTGACATCAAAATTTTTGCGTGGACAACTCCAGCGATTTTGATTGTCGCGATTCTTATCGCCATTGCGCGCAGTACGCGCAACCCTGCTCTCTTCCCTGTTCGGATTTTTGTTATTGCCTACACCGACATCATGCGCGGTGTTCCCGTTATTTTGTGGATCTACTTAGTTGGATTTGGTGTTCCAGGAATTGGTCTTGAACGCCCTTGGAACTCGCCGCTCATTTGGGGTTCTGTTGCGCTTGGTATGACCTACAGCGCATACGTTGCCGAAGTCTTTCGCGCAGGCATTGAAAGCGTGCACGAAAGCCAGCGCGCAGCAGCCAGGTCGCTTGGTCTTTCTAGTGCGCAAACCATGCGCCACGTCATCTTGCCTCAGGCCATTCGCCGCGTGGTTCCCCCACTGATGAACGACATGGTGTCGCTGCAAAAAGACGTTGCTCTCGTCAGCCTCATTGGCCCAATCGAAATTCTGCGCCAGGCAGGCATCGATAAAGCCAAGTTCGCCAACTTCACACCGTTTATTGGGGCTGCGCTGATCTTCCTCGCCGTCACCATTCCGCTCACCCGCTTTACCGATTACTTACTCACTCGCGAACGCGACCGCACGGGAGCGACAAAAGTTCGATGAGCAACAAACTTGTTCTTAACGGAGTATCGAAAGCTTTCGGCACAAACCAGGTGCTCAATGATGTTTCGCTGTCCATTAATGCAGGCGAAGTCATTTCATTTATTGGCGCCAGCGGCTCGGGTAAAACCACGCTGCTTCGCTGCATCAACTTGCTTGAACAAATTGATAACGGATCGATTCATTTAGACGATGTTGAAATTACCAAGCTCGGTGTTGACGCCAACCCAATCCGTCGTCGCATTGGCATCGTGTTTCAGAGTTTCAACCTGTTCCCGCACATGAGCGCGCGTAAGAACATCACGCTCGCTCTCACTGAAGTGCTTGGTAAAAGCTCAGATGAGGCTTCGTCAATTGCATCAACGCTGCTCACCCGCTTTGGCTTAAACGACAAGATTGATTCATACCCCGACCGATTGTCCGGTGGTCAGCAACAACGCGTTGCCATTGCACGCGCTCTCGCGTTGAACCCCGAAGTTTTGCTGCTAGACGAAATCACCTCAGCACTCGACCCCGAACTCGTTGGCGAAGTACTCGACGTAGTTCGCGAACTGAAAGGCAGCGGCATCACACTGTTGCTTGCTACCCACGAAATGGGATTCGCTAAAGAAATCAGCGATCGAGTGTGCTTCCTTGCAGATGGCACTATTGCCGAACTTGGTTCAGCAGAACAGATTTTTACTGCGCCAACCGACGCGCGAACGCAACAGTTTTTACAGCGCGTTATTAGTGCTGGTCGCTTGCGCGGTTAAGACTCTGGCAATACGTAGTCGGCGAACTGATCGCGCAGCGTCTTCTTCGAGAACTTGCCCACGCTGGTTTTTGGCACTTCTGGGATAAACACCACGTCGTCCGGAATTTGCCACTTGGCAAGCGTTGGCTTGATGTGGTCGAGCACTTCTTCCTTGGTCAACGTGTGGCCATCGGCCACCACTACACAAGCAAGCGGACGCTCCGACCATTTCGGGTGTGGCACGCCAATTACAGCAGCTTCTTTAATCTTTGGATGCGACATCAGTTCGTTTTCAATTTCAACTGAGCTGATCCATTCGCCGCCTGATTTAATGAGGTCCTTCGTGCGGTCCACCAAACGAATGCGGCCATGTGAATCCACCGTTGCTACGTCGCCGGTACGCAACCAACCGTCTTGCGTAAAGCTTTCGCTAGCGCGAGCGTCGTTGTAATAGGTAGACGCAATCCAGTTGCCGCTGCACTGCAGTTCGCCGCTTGTTTCGCCGTCCCACGCAACTGGTGTTGTGGTGCCTGGCTCCACCACTCGTGCATCAACACCGAATGCAATCTGCCCAACCGTGGTGCGCAGTTCTGCTTGTTGATCCATTGGCAGTTTCTGGTCGGCTGCCGACAGGGTGCACACCGCTGCAATTGGGCTGGTCTCCGTCATTCCCCACGCCTGCAAAATTGGCAAGCCGGTTTGTTCGCGATAACCCTCGCTCAAAGCTTTCGGCACTGCAGACCCACCACATGGAATTGCACGCAGCGACGACGTGTCGCGACCTTTCAATTCAGGAAGCACTGCCATCCAAATTGTTGGCACACCAGCAGCAACGGTCACCTTTTCATCAACGATCAAGTTAGCAACTGCCTTGCCCGACAAGTCCGGTCCTGGCATCACCAAGTTCGCGCCACATGCAACTGCAGCATGTGCAAGTCCCCATGCGTTGGCATGAAACATTGGCACTACAGGAAGAATGGTGTCGCTCTCGCGCGCGCCAAGTGAATCAACAGTCATTGCACCGAACGTGTGCAGGTAAGTGGAGCGATGCGAATACAACACACCCTTCGGGTTGCCTGTTGTTCCGCTGGTGTAACACATACTCGATGCCAAGTTTTCGTCGGTGATGTTAAATTCAACTCCCGGTGTTCCCTTCAGCAATTCTTCGTAGTCGTGCATTTGATAACCATCAACTGATTTCGGCACGTCTCCCTTGCCGTCGTCCATGATGACCAAGTGCTTCACGGTTGTAAATGTTGGTAACAACGGAGCGATCAGTGCGAAGAGCGAGCGATCAATAAAAATCACTTCGTCTTCGGCGTGATTCACAATGTAGGTAAGTTGCTCGGGAAACAAGCGAATGTTCAGCGTGTGTGTAACGCGACCCGTGCATGGAGGCGCAAAGTACAACTCGAGGTGACGCGCCGTGTTCCACGCAAACGTTGCAACGCGACCATTTTTTGAAATACCCAACTTGTCCAGCACTCCACCAAGCTGGCGCGTACGTGCAGCCCATTCGCCGTACGTTGTGCGCTCAATTCCAGTGGCTGTCGCAGTGGTAATCGTCTTTTCGCTGTGATACTTCTCAGCACGTTCAAACAAATGCACCATGGTTAACGGTGTCTGCTGCATCAAACCTTGCATTGCACTCCCCTTTGTGCTCGTGACGAACCTAAGTTACCCAAGTCGGCTACCGTGCTCTAAATGCGCAAGGCCGTCCTCACCTTCACCACCATGCTGTTTGTCATTGGCACTATTGGCAGCAATATTGGCCCAGCGCTTGTAGACAACCATCCATCATTAGTTCTGGCTCTCAGTTCGCGTAACCGAAACCTGTTCGGTTCAGTTCCTTACATCGATGTAGTCCCGTATGCGGCAATCGGCTTCGTGCGCATTCTCATTGCCGGAATTGCGTTGTACTTCGTTGGTCGTTGGTACGGACAAAAGGCATTGGGCTGGGTAGAAGGCAACCTGGGCGAACTTCCTGCTATCTACCGCTGGACGGAAAAGGCCGTAGATAAAGGTGGCTCCATTGCCTTGGTGCTCATGCCCGGCAGCAATGTGGTGTGCCTGTTACTTGGACATAAGCACATGAGCATCAAGCGATTCATCCCGCTTCTTTCCATAGGAATCGTCATCAAACTGGTTGTCCTACGGCTGGGCGGGGACCAATTCGAGGACCAGATTCGCTCGTTCCTCAAGGGCATTGAGCAGTACCAGTGGTACGTAGTAGCAGCCCTGTTCGGACTCAGCTTCTTCCAGTCCATGAGGAAAGGCCGGCCAAGTTCCGACTAAATTCGTGGCGTATTCACCCCGCAAACAAGGAGTGCCACCATGGCTGCAAAAAAGAAAATCGCAAAGAAAAAGTCTGTAAAAAAAGTCGTCAAGAAGGCTGTCAAGAAGACCACTAAAAAAGCCGCGAAGAAGTCTGTGAAGAAAGTCGTCAAGAAGGCTGTGAAGAAAACTGCCAGCAAGGGTGGCTCGAAAGTAACGCTCGGCGGCAACCCAGTATCAACAAGTGGCAAGTTGCCACAAAAAGGCGCTACTGCACCGGCGTTCACACTTACCACTGGTGCTTTGCAGGAAATTTCAAACAAAGACTTGCGTGGCAAGCGTGTGATCTTGAACATTTTCCCAAGCATCGACACACCAACATGTGCAACCAGCACACGCACGTTTAACTCGCTTGCTGCATCGCTGAACAATACCGAGGTGTATTGCGTGTCGGCAGACTTGCCATTCGCTCAGGGTCGCTTCTGCGGTACCGAAGGTTTGGCAAACGTAAAGACTGCATCGTCGTTCCGTTCAAACTTCGGTACAGCATTCGGCGTCAACCTCACCAATGGTGTGTTGAAGGGAATTCTTGCTCGCGCAGTTGTTGTGCTCGACGAAAAAGGCAAAGTGCTGCACAGCGAATTGGTGAGCGAAATTGCTAACGAGCCAAACTACGAAGCAGCAATTAACTCGCTGAAGTAATTAAATTCCAAGAAAACTGTCGAGTCCAAGGGTGAAGCCCTTGTGCTCGGCAATTTTTTTGCATGCCAACACCACACCGGGCATAAAGGATGCGCGGTCTGTAGTGTCATGGCGAATGGTGAGGGTTTGTCCCTGTGCACCGAAAATCACTTCTTGGTTTGCTACTGCCCCGCGCATGCGCACTGCATGAATGGGAATGTCGCCAGGGCCCTTTGCTCCGCGAGCACCCTTAATGGCCTCGTGCTTCGTTGGGTCTTGAGCCCACTCGTTGCTTGCAGCTGCCATGCGTTGCGCAGTTGCAACTGCGGTTCCACTTGGCGAATCGGCTTTGCCGTCGTGGTGAATTTCAATAATTTCTGCGGTGTCAAAAAATGGAGAAGCCATTTCTGCGAAACGCATCATGAGTACTGCGCCAATGGCGAAGTTTGCAGCAATTAAACAATTGCTATTCGTAAATGACTTTTTGAAGTTGTCGAGATCGTCTTGCGAGAAACCGGTGGTGCCAACAACAGCATGAATGCTGTGCATTGCAAGCCACGGAAGGTTCACCCGCGATGCTTCGGCAACAGTGAAATCGATTGCGACATCTACTTGTGCATCGGCGAGTGCGCGCAATTCACCCGAGATGGTGAGCCCGTGAGTGGTTGATCCTGGAGCTCCAGAATCAACCACTGCTACGAGTTCTAAACCAGGATCAGCAACAACGGCATTGCATACCGTTTCACCCATGCGCCCTGCGGCACCGATGACACCGACCCTGATCATGGTTAATTAGTTACCGTTAAATTCGCTGTCGAATTCGTCTTCGAAGCTGACCGACACTGCATTATCTGCAGCAGGCTCAGATGGTGCTGATCCGCGGTTTGGTTCACGACGGTTGCTGTTTTCACTGCGACCTCCGCGATCGTTTCCACGACCACCACGATCATTGCCACGGCCGCCGCGATCTCCGCCACGACCACCACGGTCTCCACCGCGTTCTGGACGAGGACCACGTTCTGGACGCGGGCCACGGTCGCCACCTTCTGACGGTGCGCTTCCTGAACCCTTCATTGGCTCACCGTCTGGTCCGATGAGCGAGAGACTCACCTTGCCGCGGTCGTCAATGTCGTCTACACGAACTTGAACTTCGTCACCGATGTTCAACACGTCTTCAACCTTGGATACACGCTGACCGTTACCCAACTTCGAAATGTGCACGAGGCCGTCACGTCCAGGAAGGATGTTGACGAATGCACCGAACTGAGCAATGTTCACCACGCGACCTGTGTAGGTAGCGCCCAACTCTGCTGTTGGAGGATCGACGATGGCAAGAATGCGTGCCTTCGCGTCTTCAACCTTTGAGTTATCTGGTGAACCAATGGTGATAATGCCAGTTGCACCGTCATCGCTGACGTTGATTTCGGCACCAGTCTCCTGCTGGATGGTGTTGATGACTTTGCCCTTTGGCCCAATGACTTCGCCAACCTTGTCCAATGGAATGGTGAAGGTGATGATCTTTGGTGCGCTTTCAGCAACGGTTGAACGTGGTGCTGCAATTGCTGCATTCATCACGTCGAGGATCTTCAAGCGAGCATCTTTTGCTTGCTGCAATGCAGCTGCAAGTACTTCACTAGGAATTCCTTCAATCTTGGTGTCAAGTTGCAATGCAGTTACTGCATCTGAAGTTCCGGCCACTTTGAAGTCCATGTCGCCGAATGCATCTTCTGCACCAAGTATGTCGGTGAGTGCGGTGTACTTACCTTCGTCGAAGATGAGTCCCATTGCAATACCGGCTACTGGAGCAAGAATTGGCACACCAGCATCCATGAGCGAAAGGCTGGATGCACATACCGACGCCATCGAGGTGCTGCCGTTTGACGACAACACTTCTGAAACGAGACGCAATGTGTATGCGAACTTCTCTTGGTCTGGAACAACTGGGAACAATGCGCGCTCTGCGAGTGCACCGTGTCCAATTTCGCGACGCTTCGGGCTACCTACACGACCAGTTTCACCGTTGGCCCAAGGAGCCATGTTGTAGTCGTGCATGTAACGCTTCGATGTCTCAGGTGTAATTGAGTCGATCATCTGGTTCATTTTTGGCATTGCCATGGTGAGCACGTTGAGAACTTGTGTTTCACCGCGTTGGAACAAGCCTGTTCCGTGTGCGGTTGAAATGAGTCCAACTTCTGCTGAAACCGGACGCAAGTCTGCAGGGCCACGACCGTCGATACGAATTCCTTCGTTCACAACGCGCTTACGCACCAACTTCTTGGTGAGTGAACGTACGGCTTCCTTGATCTGCTTTTCCTGACCAGCAAATTTGCCTGGAGCATCTGATGTTCCAGCAAGTTCAGCAAGTGTCTTTGCAGTTGCATCGTCGATTGCGGCGTTGCGCTCGCTCTTCAATGCAATGCGAATTGCTGGCTGCAACGTTGCGGTTGCTGCTGCTTCTACTGCTGCAAACAACTCTTCGGTGTAGTCAAGTACTGGTGTGTACTTCAATGGCTCAATTGGACCACGGGTTGCAATCACGCTGGCAACCAACTGGCGCTGCAACTTGATTGATTCCTTAATGAACTGCTTCGATACTTCAAGACCGCCAGCAATGACGAGTTCGTCAACCTTTGGTGCTCCTGCTTCGTAGTACGTGAAGCTCTTTTCGGTTCCGCCCGCTTCCACCATCATGATGGCAACGTCGCCGTTGTCAAGTTCGCGACCTGCAACAACGATTTCGAAAGTTGCTTCTTCGCCCTCTTCAAATGTTGGGTGAGCAATCCATGAACCGTCTTGGCTGTATGCCAAACGAACTGCACCAATTGGGCCGTCGAATGGAATGCCGCTGATCATGAACGATGCAGACGCTGCGTTAATTGCAAGCACGTCGTGCGGGTTCACTTGGTCGGCACCAATAACGGTGATCACGATTTGTGTTTCGTTGCGGTAGCCATCTGGGAAAGCTGGGCGCAATGGACGGTCTGTCAAACGGCAAGTAAGAATTGCTGCTTGGCTTGGGCGTCCTTCACGACGGAAGAATGAGCCAGGAATTTTTCCTGCTGCGTATGCGCGCTCTTCTACGTCGACGGTGAGTGGGAAAAAGTCAATGCCATCGCGAACACCCTTTGCGGCGTTTGCTGTTGCAAGAACTTGCGTCTTGCCAATTTTGGCAATGACTGCACCTTGTGACTGCAAGGCGAACTTGCCCGTCTCGAAGGTGAGGGTTTTGTCAGTACCTGAGATAGGTGCTGATACGGAAATGGCGTCAGCCATGTGTATGTCCTTTCGTCCCTTAAGTCGTCTCGTGACGATTCATGAGGGGTTGAGGAACAACCGGTCGATTCCCAGTCGGCAATGTCGCAACATGAGTCCAAATTGACTCGTTGCGCAATCAGCGACTGACAACCGACTACGAGTTGTTCGTTATGTGTTTGCCTACGGCGTGCGTTAGCGACGCAGACCGAGATCTTCAAGAAGTTTTCTGTACTTCTCGATGTCACGATCCTTTACATAGTCAAGCATGCGTCGACGGCGACCAACCATCATTAAGAGTCCACGACGACTGTGATGGTCTTTGTGGTGGCTCTTCAGGTGGTCAGTGAGGCTGTTGATGCGCTCTGTAAGAAGTGCAATTTGCACTTCAGGAGAACCGGTGTCAGTTGAGTGAGCCCGGTGCTTGGCGATGGTTTCGCTTTTTGGAGCAGTTGCCATAGGTATGCCTTTCGTGTGCCCGCCGAATTGCGGGACCAATTGGTCGCAGTTGGCCTGTTGACCCTCTGCATCTCACCAGCGCTAAAAGCCCTAATGGACCCCTCCAACCTATCGGGAGGGTTGTCGGGTTGGGCGGGCTAATCCCCTGTCCAATGAGTGCCTATATAAGTAGTGTGAACTGCTGTGTTCACCGGGATCGTTGAAGAACTAGGCAAAGTCGGCTCGCGCAATGGCAGTCGCCTGCGCATCAATAGCACCACAGTGCTGGAAGGCTCCGACCTCGGCGCTTCCATTGCCGTGAACGGCTGCTGCCTTACGGTGGTGGCCACAGATGGTTCCTCATATTGGGATGCCGATGTAAGCGAAGAGACGTATTCGCGCACCAACCTTGGTTCGTTGCAAGCAGGCGATGTGGTGAACCTTGAGCGACCAATGGCGCTTGGCGAACGACTTGGTGGGCACATGGTGCTTGGTCATGTCGATGCAGTTGGACACGTTGTCTCCCCTGCTCCCGATTTAGTTATTCGTATTCCGCGCGACCTGATGCATTTGATTGTTGAAAAAGGTTCAGTCACGGTTGATGGAATTTCGTTAACCGCATTCGATTTGTCGGCCGACACATTTCGCGTTGCAGTCATTCCGCACACCACCGCTGTCACCACACTTGGCGTGCGTAAACCAGGTGACGCAGTGAACATTGAAATGGACGTGCTCGCAAAGCATGTTCAACGTTTGGTCGAGCCACACACGAAGCGCAAGTGGTGGCGTAAGTAGTTATGGCACGCGACCTTCCACAACTTCGCGAAAAGATCGATCAGATTGATGCAGCAATCGTTGCACTGCTCGCTCAGCGAATGGAAGTGTGTCGCGAAGTTGCAGAAGTAAAAGCTGGTTCGTCAACTTCGGTCATTCAGCCGCAACGCGTTCGCGAAGTGTTAACCACTCGCAGACAGTGGGCAATTAACAGCGGCGTAGATGCCGACTTTGCAGAACAAATTTTCCGCACGCTGCTTGCCGAAACTCACCGAATCGAAGTTGCACACGAACGTGGTGGAGTTGCACCAACAAAAGTTGCAGACACGTTGTTATCAGCACTTGACACCGTTGCTGTGCGCATTGATCACGTAGTGGTTGCAGTAGTTGATCTTGCATCTGCTTCATCGTTTTTGAAAACACTTGGCTTCACGTTGGAGCCAACCGAAGATTCCGACATCGTGACGGCAACTGCTGGTGGAGTAACCGTGGTGCTCGTTGGCCCAGGAAACGATCCGGCAGTTCGTGCGCATTTGGAAGCAAATGGTTCTGGCGTGCAGCACATTGCCATTGAAGTGTTGAATGCAGGTTTCGTGCAGCAGGCACTGGCCGAGGCTGGCGTTCCCCTGCTGACCGATGTTGTGGTGGACGCAGCAGGTCATGAGCAGTTGTTCACGGTGGTCGACCCAGCAACTGGCGTGCAGCTTGGTTTCATTAGTCGCACGGGTCATCGTGAGCCAATGAGTGGCCACAATGTGCGGGCGCTGTTTACCGCCCTCGGCAATTTGTAACTTCCGACCACCAGTTTCCTACTTGCAACCGCTATCTTGGTGGTCGCACGGCATACGCAAGAACGCCCACTTCTCTAACACTGTGGGAAAACTTGGTCGAGCACTGACAATCCAATTTCACTAGCACCCACGGAGGGTTTAGTTGTCTGAGCGTCAGCGCGTCCTTGCCACCCCACTCAATCAGCTTTTGGCTGATGCGCGCGCTATTCGCGATGCGAAATTTGGAAGCCGGGTCACCTATTCGCCAAAGGTGTTCATTCCCCTCACCATGTTGTGCCGCGACAAGTGCGGTTACTGCACATTTGCCCAGCCACCTGCACGACTAGAGAACCCATACCTCAGCGCAGAGCAAGTGTTGGCCATTGCCAAGCAAGGCGCACGCATGGGTTGCCACGAAGCGTTGTTCACCCTTGGCGAACGACCAGAGCTTCGTTACGACGTGGCAAAAGATTGGTTGAAGGCAAACGGTTTTGATTCCACCGTGCACTACTTGCACGACATGGCTGCATTGGTGTTGAAAGAAACCGGTTTACTTCCACACGCAAACGCTGGCGCGTTGTACAAAGACGAATTGGCCATGTTGCGCAAGGTGTCGCCATCGCAAGGAATGATGATTGAATCGTTGCGCGACGACTTGGAATGTCACCGCGGTGCGCCAGACAAAGAACCACAACGTCGTCTCGACACATTGCAGTGGGCTGGCGAATTAAACATTCCGTTCACTACGGGAATTTTGGTGGGCATTGGCGAAACTCGTGAAGACCGCATTGATGCACTTGAGGCAATTGCTGCGTCGCATGAAAAGTACGGACACGTGCAGGAAGTAATCGTGCAGAACTTTTTGCCTAAGCCACGCACAGGCATGCAACACGAAGCGCCCTGCCCAGAAGATGAATACCTCTGGTCAATTGCTGCTGCACGAATTATTTTGCCATCAAGCATTCACTTGCAGGCACCACCGAACCTAAGCGATGACTTCAGCATCTTGCTCGACGCCGGTATCGATGATTGGGGCGGTGTCTCGCCGGTTACTGCAGACCACGTAAACCCAGAACGCCCGTGGCCAGCACTCGACAAGTTGCGCGAAGTTACGGAAGCAAAGGGCAAGTCACTAGCTCCGCGCCTCACGGTGTATCCAGAGTTCGTAATCAATCCAGAAAAATGGTTTGACCCAACGCTTGACTTTGCGTTGATGGATAGAAGCGATGCAGAAGGTTTGGCACGCGACGACAGCGGACAAGTATGGCCAGAAAAAGTAACGGCAGCCGATGTTGTGCATGACGGCGCCGAAGTGGTGTTGGTTGGTCATCGCTCCACGCAGTGGTACTCGGGTGCAAACAATGCTCCCCCAATGCTCATTCCATTTGAGCGCATGGGTGAAGGCGCAAAGATCACCGGACCTGTTGCAGAAGTATTGCGTGGTGTCGAACTTGGTCATCGCATTAACGAGCAAGAAATTGTCACGCTGTTTGGTGCGCGCGGCCCAGAAGTGCGAGCCATTGCACATGTTGCCGACGACCTGCGTAAGCAAATAGTGGGCGACGAGGTGACGTGGGTGCACAACCGCAATATCAACTACACCAACGTGTGCACGTTTAAGTGCAGGTTCTGCGGCTTCTCCAAGGGCCCACTCAGCCTGAACTTGCGCGGTACTCCTTATCTATTGACCCTGGATGACATTGCCGAGCGCGCAAAAGAAGCCTGGGACTTAGGCGCTACCGAAGTAACCCTGCAGGGCGGCATTCACCCCGACTTCGACGGTGACTACTACATCGATGTCACGCGTGCAGTGAAAGACGCAGTCCCCGACATGCACGTGCACGGCTTTACCGCACTCGAAGTAACTGAAGGCGCAAAGCGTTTGGGTGAATCGTTGTTTAGCTACATCACTCGCTTGAAGGAAGCCGGCCTTGCATCGTTGCCAGGAACGGCAGCAGAAATTTTGGACGACGATATTCGCAACATCATTTGCTCCGACAAAATCAACACCGAAGAGTGGCTGGACTGTCACCAGGTTGCACACGAAGCCGGCTTGAAGTCCAATATCACCATCATGTTTGGCTCTGTTGAGCACCCGCTCAGTTGGGCAAAGCACATTGTGCGCACGCGCGCGTTGCAGGAAATAACGGGTGGGTTCACTGAATTCATTCCATTGCCGTTCGTGCACATGGCATCACCTATTTACTTGCAGCACAAGGCACGACGTGGACCAACGTTTAGAGAAACTGTTCTGATGCATGCCATTGGCCGTATTGCGTACCGCGGGCTTATCGACAACGTGCAAGTGTCGTGGACGAAGATCGGCCAAGAAGGTGCACAACAACTGCTTCGTGCTGGTTGCAACGACATGGGTGGAACGTTGATGAACGAAAACATTTCGCGCGCTGCTGGCGCGAACCATGGTCAGTTAATGACTGAGGAATCCTTTAGAGCAATTGCCGAGCCACTTGGCAGAACACTGCTTCAGCGAACAACTACTTACGGCCGACCAGACCGCGAGCCGCCGACACGTCTAGTTGTAGCTGCGCTTTAATCGCATCAAGGCCGTCAAACTTTCGTTCACTACGCAAGAAGTGTTCGAAGGTAACACTCACCTGCTGGCCATAGAGATCGCCAGAAAAATCAAGTAAGTGCGCTTCGAGCAGCGACACATCGGCGTGTTCGAAAAACGTTGGCCTGCGACCAAGGTTGATTGCACAACCGTGCACGCTGCCGTCTGCACACGTAAACATTCCTGCATACACACCATCGGCTGGCAAGCACATCTGGTTTGATACTTCGGTGTTTGCGGTTGGGAAACCAATAGTGCGGCCACGCTTGTCACCGTTCACCACTACTCCACGCACCGAAAATGGTCGACCAAGTAACTGCTGTGCAACTTCAACTTGTCCGCCGGCAAGTGCGCGGCGAATTGCCGTGCTACTTACAGGTTCGGCAACGCCGTCTGGGCGTGGCACCAATGGCATTGGCACAACCTCAAAGTCATATTGCTTGCCCAGTTCGCGCATCAATGCAACGTTGCCGCCGCGCTTGTGGCCAAAGTGGAAGTCTTCGCCGACAACAATCAACTTCGCACCAAGGGCATCCACCAGCACGCGCTTCACAAATGCGGCTGGGTCTTCCTTCGAAGCTGCTTCATCAAAATGCACGATGAACGTGGCGTCAATGCCCGTTCCTGCAAGCAACTCAATCTTTTGGTCGCCATCAGTCAGCAGTTTCGGTGCCGATTCTGGTCGCACGACCGATGCTGGGTGATGATCAAACGTGACTACAACTCCCTGGCAACCCAGTCGTTCCGCTTCGGCTTGCACATGGGCAATAACCGCACGATGACCTTTGTGCACGCCGTCGTACGCGCCAATGGTGACTACAGATCGACGCGTAGGCGCAATAGCGGCATCGGTATCACGAAGAATTAGCACGAAGAATTACGCTATCGCTTCGGCCAAAACTACTGATGGTTTTGCATTTGGTCCATCTTGTTCATACACAGCAAGCAATGCACCTGATTCATCCACAACAGCCCATGGTGCGCTGCCGTCCCACGCCGGGAACGACCTACCGTGTCGAATTTTTACTGCAGTATCGGCATCGGCAATCACGCGAGTCATTGAACGCAATGCCGTAATCGGTTCAAGCAACTTGGCATCTTCAATACTCGTGCAATCGGCAAGCACGAAATCGCCCACCGTGGTGCGGCGCAAATTTCGCAGGTGCGCTCCTCCACCCAGCAACGTTCCCAAGTCGGCAGCAAGCGTGCGCACGTATGTTCCCGATGAACATCGCACCTCAATGCTCGCAATATTCACACCGCCTTCAACACGAACGCTATGCGCATCAAATGAATACACCGTTACTGGCCGTGGCTTGCGTTCCACTTCTATTCCTTCGCGTGCAAGTTCGTGCAGGCGCTTGCCGTCAACCTTTAATGCCGACACCATGGGTGGCACTTGCATAATTGGTCCAGTCAACTTCGTCGCAGCGGCGCGCACGGCATCAAGCGTCAACTCGCCCATGTCGAACGTTGCAGTAACGGTTCCCGAATCGTCAAGCGTGTTCGTCTCGGTTCCAAACACCACTTCGCATGTATATGTCTTGTCCATGCCGCTTAAAAACTGCATCAAGCGAGTGACATAGCCAACACCCACCACCATCACTCCGGTTGCATCGGGGTCGAGCGTTCCTGCGTGACCTATGCGTCGCTCATTGAGTTGTTTACGCAATCTGCTCACTACGTCATGACTGGTCATGCCTGCAGGTTTGTCAATGAGTGCCAAACCGTGCACGGTTGGCGGACGGCGTTTCGCCATTGCTACTCCGTGTCGTCGGAAAGATTGCGCGTATGCATTGGATCGTTGCGCAACACTTCATCAATGCGTGCTGCTGCACGAATTGCATCGTCTGGACGGAATTCCAAAATTGGTGTGCGACGTGCATGAACTTGCGTGGCAATTGCCGACTGCAGTTGTTTGCGGTAGTGACTAAATGCCGCCAAAATTTGAGCGTCGCCTTCTGGGCCCTGCAACGAGTCGAAGTACACAATGCCGCGGTTCATTTCGGCATCAACATCAATTGCAGTAATGGACACAAAGGCCAAGCGATCATCATCAATGCGCAGTAGTTCTTCGGCCACCACTTCGCGCACGGTCTCGCTAATGCGGGCTTCGCGTGGGTAGCTGTGCTTACGGCTATTCGATGAACGCCCGCGTGAACGGCCCTGTGGTCTGCCCATCGTGTTACCTGCACTGCCTTTCCGATCCAAACTCGGCGGTTTTGCCTGTTGGCTCATCTACGATACGGAGGCTATGTCAGCAAAGCGCCCCCAAGGTTCAATCACCGGAAACGACCCGGAATCCAAGATTCCCGCCTTCCGCTACACCTCGGGACTGGCCAATCAAATTGAGTCCAAATGGCAAGACCATTGGGAATCTGAGGGCACCTTCGAAGCGCCAAACCCAGCAGGCCCGCTTGCGCAACCTGAAAAGGTTGCTGGCCGCGAAAAGCTGTTCGTGCTCGACATGTTTCCTTATCCGTCTGGCGCCGGCCTTCACGTAGGCCACCCACTCGGCTACATCGCTACCGACGTGTTCGCGCGCTACAAGCGCATGACTGGTTACAACGTGTTGCACGCACTTGGCTACGACAGTTTTGGTTTGCCTGCGGAACAACACGCCATCGTGACAGGTATTCACCCGCGCATGAACACCGAATCGAACATTGCAAACATGCGTCGCCAGTTGCGCAGGCTTGGTTTGGGACACGATGCACGCCGCAGCGTCAGTACCACCGACGAAGAGTTTTATAAGTGGACGCAATGGATCTTCTTGCAAATTTTCAACTCGTGGTACGACGAAACCCAAAACTGTGCACGTCCAATTTCCGAACTTGTTGATGAGTTTGCTTCGGGCAAGCGCGACACAGGCATAGGTGCATGGTCGGGATTAAGCAAGGTTGAGCAGCAGGACGCCATTAACAATCACCGCTTGGTGTACTTGTCGAATGCGCCGGTGAACTGGTGCCCTGGTCTTGGCACCATTCTTGCCAACGAAGAAGTAACTGCCGAAGGTCGAAGCGACATTGGCAACTACCCCGTGTTCAAACGCAACATGCGTCAGTGGACCATGCGCATTACCAAATACGCAGACCGACTGCTGGATGACCTTGACCGACTTGACTGGCCAGATGCAATCAAGTTGATGCAACGCAACTGGATTGGACGAAGCGAAGGCGCTCGCGTTCGATTTGGTTCTACTGCTGGCCCAATTGAAGTATTCACCACTCGCCCCGACACCTTGTTTGGTGCAACGTTCATGGTGTTGTCGCCAGAGCATCCTCTTGTTGATGCACTCACCACCAGCGAGCAACAAAGCGCCGTTGCGAAGTATCGCGAAACTGCAGCAGCGTTGCAAGACGCTGATCGCACCGACGACTCGCGCAAAAAGACTGGTGTGTTCATTGGTGCATACGCAACGAACCCGGTGAATGGCGCACAGATTCCCGTGTGGATTGCCGACTACGTATTAATGGGTTACGGCACCGGCGCAATCATGGCTGTTCCAAGTGGCGACGAACGCGACATGGAATTTGCAACCGCGTACAACTTGCCAGTGATTGAAGTGGTGAACGAAGACGGCGAATACGTGAACTCGTCAAACGATTCAGTGTCGTTGAATGGCAAGCGCACGAAGGCCGAAGCCATTTCACTGATGACTGCATGGCTTAATAAGAACGATCACGGCAACAGCGCAATTACATACAAGCTGCGCGACTGGTTGTTCTCCCGTCAGCGCTACTGGGGCGAACCATTCCCCATTGTGTACGACGAAAACGATCAGCCAATCTCGGTTCCAGCATCGGCATTGCCCGTTTTGCTGCCAGAACTGGCTGACTTCAAGCCACAAGCACTCGACCCGAACGACGAAACCACCAACCCAATTCCGCCTCTTGCCCGCATTCAAGACTGGGTCAATGTCACGCTTGACCTTGGCGATGGGCCTAAGCAATATCGCCGTGAAGTAAACGTGATGCCGCAGTGGGCTGGCTCGTGTTGGTACGAATTGCGCTACCTCGACCCAACGAATACCGAAGCGTTCATCGATAAAGACGTTGAAAAGTATTGGATGGGTCCAAAGCATGCTGGCCACACCGGCGGCGTGGACTTGTATGTAGGCGGTGTTGAGCACGCCGTGTTGCACTTGTTGTACGCACGCTTCTGGCACAAAGTGCTGCACGACCTCGGGCACGTAAGCAGCGAAGAACCATTCCATCGCTTGTTCAACCAGGGTTACATTCAGGCATACGCGTACCGCGACGAACGCGGTCAAACCGTTCCTGCAAACGAGGTTGAAGAGGCAAACGGCACGTACACGTGGCAGGGCGAAAAGGTCATCCGCGAATACGGAAAAATGGGCAAGAGCCTGAAGAACATCGTTACGCCAGACGAAATGTATGACGAGTTTGGCGCCGACACCTTCCGCTTGTACGAAATGAGCACTGGCCCACTAGACGCATCGCGCCCATGGAACACACGCGACGTTGTTGGCATGCAGCGTTTCTTGCAACGTTCATGGCGCAACTTGGTGGACGAAGACACTGGTGCGCTACACGTGAGCGACGCTGAAGCTCCGCTGCAGTTGAAGCGCGATTTACATAAGGCCATTCACGGCGTTGGTATCGACATGCAGAACCTGCGTTTCAATACCGCAATTTCAAAACTCATTGAACTGAACAACGCACTCACCATCTACGTAAACGAGCACGGCTCTACCCCACGTGAAGTTGCAGTGGCGCTTGTTCAAATGCTTTCGCCGTTATGCCCACATATGGCCGAAGAGCTGTGGTCGATGCTTGGTCAAACCACCGAGCTCACCTTCATGCCGTTCCCTGTTGCCGACCCTGCCTTGTTGGTAAGCGACACCATCGAAATTCCTATTCAGGTAAACGGAAAAGTTCGTTCAAAGTTGTCGGTGGTGCCAACCGTTACCGACGACGAGTTGCGTGCACTTGCACTTGCAGATGAAAAAGTTATTGCGTTGCTGAATGGCGCGGAACCAGCCAAGGTGGTCATTGTTCCGAAACGTCTCGTCAACGTCGTTTTGTAAGTAATTACAAAACTGGGTGGTCTTCAATACGAGCAGCATCTGGCGCGCCTCGCATTAACAAAATCAATCGATTCACGCCTTCGCTAGCCAACTGCTTGCGGGCATCGCTGGTTTCATCCAGTAGTGATTCGTCAAACCAGTCCCATACCGACACCATGAATTCGCGATTGCCTGCAGATTCTTGTGCAGCGCGCAGAATTTCACCACGACGTTCGTGGCTGGCACGAATATTCACGCCATCACAGCGCTCTCCAGCAAGCGTCGCCAAGGCCACCGAGTTCACGCCAAGGATGCGCGGAATGGAATCTTGTGGAAGCGGAAACGTTGCAAACTTTTCGTCGCGGCTGTTCGACCACATGGCATCGAGCACGTCCAACACATACTCAAGTCGCCCATGGCGCTGTTCCATGGTTGCGGGAATGTCTGCGTCAATGGCATTCAGCTCTGCAGCGAACGAACTTGATGGCGATGCACCTGCGCCAAGACCAAGAATGAACCTGCCACCCGAAATTTCTTGCACTGTTGCCGCAGCATTGGCAACAATTGCCGGGTCGCGCAAGCCAGCGTTCACCACGAGTGAACCAAGCCCAATGTTGCGAGTTACAGCGGCAAGCGCGCCAAGCGTGGCAAAGCATTCGGGCATTGAAGGTGCATTCATTACTGAACCAGCCAAATGATCGGCGATCCACAAGGTGTTGTAACCGGCGCGGTCTGCAGCGTGGGCTACCGACCACAGCTCTGGCCATGTGCATTGACCCTGATTGACCTGAAGGTCAATGATCACAATTAGTTGCTTCTCATCGTTTCGGTATTGCCGTCAACTGGCAGCACCTGACCAGTGATAAATCGAGCGGCTGGCGAGCAGAGAAACACACACGATGCAGCAATGTCGTCGGCGTCAATAAAACTTTGTAGCGACACTTGCTTTTCATAGCCCGTGCGAATTTCTTGTGGAGTCTTGCCTACGGCTTGTGCCTCGCGCTCAATTACACCGTCCATGCGCGGGCCACTTACCGAACCTGGGCAAATTGCATTCACCCGCACACCAAATTCTCCGAGTTCCATTGCCCACGTCTTTGTGAGTCCAATCACTCCCCACTTCGCCGCAACATATGGCGAACGCAATGGGTAACCAAAAATTCCAGCAGTCGTTGAAATGTTGACCATTGAACCTTTTGTCTTCAACAACATCGGCACTGCAAAATGCGTTACACGAAATGTTCCGCCCAAGTTCACGCGCACACACTCGTCATACGCGTCGGGGTCCATTTCGTCAACACGCGCAGTTGGACCAGGCACACCAACGTTGTTCACCAAAATGTCAAGCCCGCCAAGGTCGCGTTCAACTCCTTTGAACATTGCTTCAACATCAGAAGTCTTTGACACATCACAGATGTAGTTGGGCTTTGTTGAATCGTTTACATCGCACACCACCACAGTTGCGCCTGCATCACGCATGGCATCGGCAATAGCTTTGCCAATTCCCGAACCTCCACCTGTTACCAATGCGCGCAAACCATCTAGACGAAAGCTCAATGAAGTCATAGGTAAAACTTAGCCCAACACGATTCACTACAGTTACTCCATGTCCTTGCAACATGTCCCTACATTCACCAAGTTCAGTGAGACCACGAAACAAGACTGGGACAACATCACTGAGTTGTATAAACGGACTCAGGGAGATGTCGCCAACCAGGTGATGGAGCAGTTACAAAAACTCGATGGCGAACTAGACGGTTATCCCGTTACGAGGCTTGAACATTCGTTGCAAACTGCAACGCGAGCAGAGCGCGATGGCCAAAGCATGGAATACGTGATGTGCGCGTTATTACACGACATTGGCGACAGCCTGGCTCCCGATAATCACGAGGCGGTAGCTGCGGCAATCATTAAGCCGTTCGCTTCAGAGGCACATCATTGGATGGTTGCTCACCATGGAATATTTCAGGGTTATTACTTTTGGCAACACATTGGCTTAAACCAACACGCACGTGATTCATATACGGACAATCCTCATTATCAATTAACTGCAGACTTCTGTGCAAAGTATGACCAAGTTTCATTTGACCCAACATATGAATCACACACGTTGAGTTACTACGAGCCTCATTTACGGGCATTTTTCCACTGCTAGAGTTGAGATATGGCAACTGCGAATACCGCGGTGTTAACAAGTCTTGACGCGAATGTGCATTCGCTTGCCGAAATTCTCTCGGTTTTCCAGCGCGATGGCGGTGTCATCGTGCACAACATGCTCACCGACGAGGTGCGCAACAACCTGCGCTCCGAACTTGCCGAATCCATGCAATCAACCGATGCGGGAACGAAGTCCAGCGATCGCGGCGTGCAGGAATTCTGGGGTTCAAACACCAAGCGCTTCACTCGCCTGGCATATCGGTCGAAGACGTTCCGTGATCACCTGCTGGTTCACCCAATTCTTCGTGGAGTCGCCGACAACGAACTTGGCCCTTATTGCGCTTCCTACTGGATGAACACCGGTCAAGCCATGATCATTGGTCCTGGCGAAAAAGCACAGTGGTTGCATCGCGATGCCGACAACTGGCCACTCGTTCTTGGGCCAACGGCAAAACCCGTCACCGTGTCGTGCATGTTTGCGCTTTCCGACTTCACTGCTGTTGGTGGAGCAACGCGAGTAGTTCCTGGCAGCCACAAGTGGGATGACTTCACTCGCAAAGCAACAGACGCCGAAGTCACTCATGCAGTCATGCCAGCAGGAAGTGGATTGATTTACTCAGGCACCGTCATTCACGGCGGAGGTGCTAATCAAACAGACAACTACTGGAGAGAGGGTTTACACCTCTCCTATGTGGTTGGTTGGTTAACACCTGAAGAAGCCGGCTGCGTTGGTCTTCCTGAAGACATTGCACGCACACTTTCTCCAACGCAACAACAATTACTTGGATACCGCTGTTACACAGGCGACGTGAAAGCCGCGCGCCTATGGACAATTGATTACGAAGACATACCTGTCGGAATGAAATGGGAGTAGAACATGTCAGCACCAGAAGTTAAGGGTCTCCAAAAGAGCTTCACACGAGATGAATATACATCTCCCGAAGTTTTTGCTTCAGAACTTGAAACTGTTTTCAGTAAACACTGGTGCTACGTAGGCAGAG